>FWPV01002745.1_pt1 | contig 28580 bp, 24 predicted proteins | sample 2228371 | NCBI WGS metagenome assembly FWPV01 (sample SAMEA103939776, study PRJEB20133) | metagenome | reverse complement strand
TTCCTCGCAGTCTGGGCTCAGGACTATAAAGGGAAGGGCCGGATTGTGGGCTATGTCCGTGATAAGGATGGCCAGGCGATCGAGGGCGTGCGAGTTAAGTTTTTTTCTCCCAAGGTTCAACAGGGGTTCGAAGTAGCTACGGACAAGAACGGCAAGTGGGTGGCCTTTGGAATCATCGGGGGTGGCTGGAATGTCGATTTTGAAAAGGTGGGCTATGTGCCCAAGAAAATTGCCATCCAGGTTGATGAGTGGAAAAGAAACCCGGATGTCAACATTATCCTGGAGAAAGCCGAGGGGTTGATTCTGACTGACGAACTGAAAGACGAGTTAAACAGGGGGAATCAATTATTTGATGAAAAAAAATATGAAGAAGCAATAGCCGTATTCAAGGCCATGTTGGATAAATATCCAGATGCCTACATTCTCAACAAGAATATCGGCAACTGCTATTTCGCTCAGGAACAATATGACCTGGCAGAAGAATATTATCACAAAATTCTGGACAGGGAGCCGGGCAATGCGGAAGCCATGCTGTTAATCGGCAATTGTTATGCCAACCGGGGTCAGAATGAAAAAGCCCTTGAATGGTATGGAAAAATCGAGTTCGATAAAATCGACGACCCAATTGTCCTTTATAACGTTGGAACAAATTATTACAACAGCTCAAAATTTGAAGAGGCCTTGAAATACTACCGAAAAGCGACCGAAATAAAAAAGGATTTCCTTGACGCCTTTTACCAGCTCGGTCTGACCTACTTGACCCTTGGTCATTATAAGGAATCCATTTCGACTTTCGAGACCTACCTTACCCTGGATTCAGATTCCGAGCGAGCCGGCCAGGTCAGAGGATTCCTGGATTTTTTGAAGAAAAAATAAACAAGAAGATTTTGGCCTCACCGGGAAGGGCGCAGAGTAGAAAAAACAAAGAAACCGAATATAAAAAAGGAAGGAGGATGAATCGCCTTTCCATTTACATGGCTTCGTTTATGGTCTTCGCCTTTTTTATGACCAGTTGCAGTTCAGGCCCGAAAATCGAGCTCGACCCGGAGAGCGAAGCCTTCTATGAAACCGGCCGCCTGATCATGTCGGGCGAGGAGAAGGATATTTTCACCCATCTTCCCGATGCGGAGTCGCGGCGAGAGTTTATCGAGGAATTCTGGCGCAAACGGGACCCGGACCCTGATACGGATGAGAATGAATTCAAGAATGAATTTTTTGACCGAATCGATTATGCCAACAAGCGTTTCAAGGAGGGGATACCCGGCTGGAAGACAGACCGGGGGCGGATTTACATTTTCATGGGCCCGCCTGACAAGTTCGAAGAATTTTTCACCCACGACGACCCTGATGTGCGCGGTCCCATCCTGTGGTGGATTTACTATGATTATGAGCTGGGCATCGAATTTGTCGACGAAAGGGGGAACGGCGCCTACAAGATTCGCCGTTATGAGGGCGATTTTTTTGGGGCCCTGGACAGCCTGAAGTTGGGCCAGGTTCCTGTCCAGAAGGGCGACAAGCTAAAGTTCGTCAATTTCAAACTTGAGTATGACCGGGCTGCCTCGGAGATCCGGATTGCTTTGCCCGTGGATGCCTTCAATTTCAAAGAGGAAGCAGGACTTCTCCGGGCCGACCTGGAGCTTCAGTTTTTTGTTTATGCCAAAGACAAGGCCAAAATTGAGGAATTTACCGAAAAGAAAACCATCGCCGAGACTGAAGAAAAGCTTCTTTCGATGAAAGAAATTGTCATCCCGATTTCCCATAATTTTGCTCCTGGAATATATTACCTGGACGTCATCATCATCGGCCGGGGAGGAGAGCTGGGGAAAACGAGAAAAATTTTTGAGGTCAGAGCTTAGCCATGAGAAATCTAAAACATCGTTGGATTGGGATTGCGCTCCTGATCCTCCTGATTTCAAGCTCCCTTCTTCCCGGACAGCAAAAAATCAAGGAGTCGGAACTCCCCCAAAAATATCGCGACTGGTTAAAACTCGTGGCTTATATCATCCTGCCCGTGGAGAAGGATGTTTTTCTCAAACTGGAGAACGACCGGGATAGGGACATTTTCATCGAGTCCTTCTGGAAACAGCGCGACCCGACGCCGGGCACACCCGAAAACGAGTACAAGGAGGAGCACATCCGGCGATTCAACTATGCCAACAAATTTTTCGGCCGCGGCACGACTCGCGAAGGCTGGCAAACCGACATGGGACGGATTTATATCATCCTTGGCCCTCCGGCGAGCATCGAGCGGTTTGAGACAACACTCGACATCGTCCCCTGTCAGGCCTGGTCTTATTACGGCGACCCGAGCAAGGACCTCCCGCCTCATTTTGTGCTTCTTTTCTACCAAAAAGGCGGCGTTGGAGATTACAAACTCTACGACCCCATCAGCGACGGACCGGCAGCCCTCCTCCAGAGCAAAAGGGATATCGACCCCACCGACTACGAGGACCTCTATGAGCGTATCAGGGAACGCGCCCCGACCCTGGCCGATATTTCCATTTCGCTTGTTCCAGGAGAATATTATTATGGAGACTATACTCCTTCGCCCCAAAACACTATCATTATGGCCAATATTTTCCAGTCGCCGCGCAAGGATGTTAACCCGTCCTACGCCACGCATTTCCTCGAGTACAAGGGAATTGTTAGCACCGAATACCTCACCAATTACATTGAGAGTGAAGCCAGCGTGAGCCTGTTTGAGGACCCCCTGACCGGTCTCCCCTTCATCCATTTTGCGATTGCTCCCAAGAGCATGTCCTACGGATATTATGAACCAAAGGACCAGTACTATTCCAACTACCGGATGGATGTCAGCTTGAGGAAAGGAGAAAGTATCATCTTTCAGTACAACAAAGATTACTCTGTCTATTTCACCGAGAAGGATATTGGCCGCATTCAGGCCAATGGGATTTCGATTGAGGATTCCTTTCCGGCTATCGAAGGGGAATACAAGCTCACCATCCTCCTCCAGAATTCGGTCGGCAAGGAGTTTAGCCTTTACGAGAAGGATATCGCTGTCCCGATGGGTGGAGGGAAGCCGAGGCTGACCGGACCCATTCTGGGCTACAGGCTCGAAAATTACAGCCCTCAGGTTCACATTCCCTTTAAGGTGGTCGACCGGAAGCTCGTCGTTGACCCCAAGAACACTTTTGGCCAGGAAGACCAGCTGGCTTTCTCCTTCAACGTGGTTGACTGCAATGAAGATATCTGGAGGTCGGGAGAGGTCTCCGTGGCCATCAGGGGTTCGAAGGAAGTGAACCCGGACCAGAAGACCTTTCGCCTCAAGCTGGCCAGTGCTTCGTTTGGCCGGGTGATAAATTTTGCTCACACCCTCCCCCTTAACGAGCTTGCTCCCGATTATTATGAGCTTAAGTTGACCTTGGTGAACGGGCAAGGGGTAGTACTGGATGAAGTCCGGACAAATTTCGTCCTTTCTCCAGAGAAAGTCCTCCCCCACCCGATTGCCAACGCCAAAGGATTTCCCCTCTCCAACCAGTATGTTTACCATCACATGCTGGCCCGGCAGTATGATAAGATGGGCATGAACGAGAAAGCGGAAAGAGAGTACGCGCTCGTTTATGCGCAGGCGCCGGGGTATAAAGAAGGGGTTCTTGATTATGCCAATTTTCTCCTCAAAGTCAACCAGTTTGACCGAGCTTATGAAGTCAACGAAGGACTCCGCGAGGAAAGCAAGTTGAGGTTTGAATATTTCTTGATCCGGGGGAAAGCGGAGATGGGGAGGGGAAATTACGCGCGAGCGATTGATTCTTTTCTCGAAGGGAATAAAATCTACAACAGCGACGTCCGCCTGCTCAATTCTCTCGGCTTGTGCTATTACAAAACGGGCGAAAGGAAAAAAGCCTTGGAGACGCTGTCCGCCTCACTCCGCTTGAACCCCGACCAGGAGGAGATCAAGAAACTGGTCCGGGAAATGGAGAAGCGTTGATTATCTTACTTCAAAATCGACGCTGGTAATGACGGACTTGCCGGAAACGCTATCCAAAACCTTGATAACCAAGGTATAGCTGCCTGGCTCGAGGTCTCGCTGTTCGGTCCTTACCTCCTCGCCAGTTTTGATCTGGACTGTCTGTTTTAACGGCAGGGGCTGGCTGATGAGCGGGGAGTCGTATTTCTGGGGCGTCCAGCGGATGGCAAATTCCTCGCCTTTCTTGACCTCGTAATTGATCTCAATATCGAATTTCTGCTGGTCGTTGGGTTGAACTCCAAAGATATAAAAGAAGACGTCCAGGTTATCACCCGTCGCAAAGACTTTCTCCAAATTGGGGATGATATCGAGCACAGAATAAGTGAAGGAGCCACGGTGCAGCCTGGCCATTGTCTCCGGAGCTTCCATTTGCTTGAAGTCCTTGAGGAAGAAGATCGGGGTCGTCCCCAGCTCCTTGGTAAACGATTGTGGGTCGGGGATTTTGAATTCGTGATAGGCCGTTCCAATTTTCTGGAGGTCGAGCGAGGTTACAGCCAGAGCCAGGAGATAATGCCCGGGAGGCAAAGGATAGCCAACGGTGTAAACCTCTTCTTTCTCGGGGTCGTAGCCGGCACTTTCGACCTGAATGCTTGCCGGGACATAAACTTCTTTAAAGGGCTTGAGTTCGGTCTGCTCGAACTTGTTGAACTCGAGGAAAACATTGAAGCTCGCCTGAAGTTGAGCTGGCTCTTGAGCTACAGCTTCCTGGAGCGATGGACCGAAGCCGGAAATAGCCTCGCTCGCTTTTTCCGCCGGAGCTCCCAGAGGCGTAAAGCCGAGGTCACCGTTCTTCATCTTCAAGAAAAAGACGGCGTGGAAATTCTCGCGGGCGGGCAAATAAAGATGATGGAAAACAGTCACGGGAATGTCTTTCCGGGACTCCCGGGTGAGAAGACCCTCTTCCAGCACAGACTTCACTTCCTTGGGAATGAATATCTTCTCGCCTTCCTTGGGCGGTTTCTGCTTAGGCTTTGTTTTCTGGGGCGCTGCCCCGGCCAGGGGAGCTAAAATGCAAATGAGAAAAGCGCCCATGACGAGAAAGACAATCCATTTCTTGGTAGTCATAATTCCTCCTCATTCCCTGAAGCGGCCAAAGGAGATCGGTCGGGAAAGTTGGATCCTTCTCGCTGAATCTCTCGATCGGCTCTTCCGGAAATAAAATAAGTTCATACTATAGCAGAAATAATTTTTTTTTCAAGTTTAGGGTCTCCTTTTCTGGAACATCCGCACCGCCGCCTGGTGCTCGGCGAAAGAGCGGCTAAAATGATGGCTCCCATCGTTTCGAGATACGAAGTAGAGAAAATTTTCCGGGGCGGGGAAGAGCGCAGCTTCGAGCGCCTCCTTTCCTGGGTTACAGATAGGGCCGGGTGGGAGTCCTGCCCGGAGGTAAGTATTGTAAGGGGAATCAAGAGCCATGTCCTTCTTGGTCAGGTTTCCGTGGAAAAGGCCCTTCTGTTTGAGGGCATAGATGATGGTCGGGTCGCAGTCAAGCTTCATCCCCAGGCGCAGCCGATTATGGAAAACGGCTGAAACAAGCGGTTTTTCGGCCGGGATCGCGGTTTCTTTCTCGATAAGGGAGGCCAGAATGACCACCTGGCGGATGGTCATGCCCAGGCTTCGCGCTCTTGCTCGCCAGGCCTCATCGAGAACAGAGAGGAATTGTGCCACCATCGTTCGGATGACCTGGGCTGATGGCGTGCCGCGAGCAAAGTGGTAGGTCTCGGGGTAAAGGTAACCTTCAAGGTTCTGCGCCTCCGGGTCAAGAGAAGAGATAAAGGTGGGATCCTGGAAGGCTGCTCGGAAACCCTCCACACCGTCGGCAAGGATGGGCTCAAGCAGAGGAGCTATTTCCAGCGCCGTCAAGCCTTCGGGGATGGTAACGGCATGAAGATAAACTTTTCCCTCGACAAGGGTGGAGAGAATGGCCTTCGCTTTCACTGGAGAAGCAAGCGCATATTCGCCAGCTTTGATGCTCCGGGGAGAATAGAAAAGCCGGTAGGCGGCTTGGAAGGCAATCCGGCTTTTGATGAGGCCTTTTTGTTCGAGGCTTCGGCCGACACTCCCGACGTTATCTCCATTCTTAACCTCAAAGAGAATCGAAGGAGAAGGAAGCTCCTGGGGTGCGTTGAGTTGATAAGCCAGCCAGAGAGCAAGGCCGACGAAGCTGACGATGAGGAGAAAAAGACCGACTTTAAGTATCCTGAGGACCATGTTCACTGTTCCGACGATGGTCAAGATAGCTCTGGAGGATGAGTGAGGCAGAAATCTGATGTTCCACACCTTTCCTCTTTCTCCAGCCGATTTTTTGCTCGTGCATGATTCCGGCAGTTTGTTGAGAAGTCAAGCGTTCATCCCAGAGGACGACAGGCAGGTTAAAGGTCTTTTCGAGCCAACGAGCGAAATGGCGGGTCTTTTCGGCCCTCGTTCCTAAGTTTCCGTCCATCCTCAGCGGGAGTCCGACGACGATTTCCGTGACCTCGTGCTGGCGGATGAGCGTCGCGAAGTATTCCCTGTCCTTTCCTTCGCCGGCCAGAGAATACTGGCCCAGAGGTTGAGCCGTGAGCCGGAGCGGGTCGCTTAAAGCCAGGCCGACATGGCGGTCGCCATAGTCAAGGCCGAGGATTCGGGTCAGGCGAGTCGGTCCAGACATCTTTTCTTTTTCCGGTGGCGCTCAAACCCCAGCTGGATGAGTTCTTCGACCAAACTGGGGAAAGGAATTCCGCTGGCCGCCCACAGTTTGGGGTACATGCTGATTTCGGTAAACCCGGGAATGGTGTTGATCTCGTTAACAAAGAGCTTCTCTGTATTTTCCTCGAGGAAAAAATCAATCCTCGCCATCCCGGTGCAGCCGACAGCCTGGTAAGCGGCAACGGCCAGGCGCTGGACTTCTTCAGTCTTGGCGTCCGAAAGTGGCGCTGGAATGCGAAACTCGGTTTTTCCCTCGAGATATTTATCTCGGTAGTCATAGAATTCGCGGTAGGGGATAACTTCCCCAGGAAGGGAAGCTCGGGGATGGTCGTTCCCGAGCACGCTGCATTCAATCTCCCGACCTTGAACGGCAGCCTCAACGAGAATCTTTCGGTCGTAGCGGAAGGCTCTCTTCATGGCTCCAGCAATTTGGCTGCGCTCCTTCACTTTGGAAATGCCGACGCTGGAGCCGAGGTTCGCCGGCTTGACAAAAAAGGGAAGCGAAAATTCTTCTTCGACCTGAGAGAGGAGAGATTTTTGATGGCTCTGCCACTCGGGCTCAAGGATGGTCTTGAACTTGACGACCGGAACCCCAGCGGCAGCAAAAAGAATCTTCATCACCTCTTTATCCATGCCAGCGGCTGAAGCCAGGACTCCAGCCCCAACATAAGGCACATCAGCCAGTTCAAGCATCCCCTGGAGAGTCCCGTCTTCGCCATAGGGACCGTGAAGCACGGGAAAGTAGATGTCTGCCCGCAGCTTTGGTGCCAGTTTTTCAATATCCCAGGGGAGAAAGGAGAAAGACGGGCCGGCGGCGAGTTCTCGGACAGAGAGAAGCGGCGAGGTCACTTTTTTCCAGCGTCCTTTTTTGGTGATGTAAATACATGTTACTTGATATCGCCGCGGATCGAGATGCTTGTAGATGGCTGAAGCAGAGATAAGGGAAACCTCATGCTCGGCCGAGCGACCACCAAAAATTAAAGCAACTCTGGTTTTTTTATTAGGCAAGGGAAAATCCCCATCGAACGAGAAATGAAAGCCGATTAAATGGAATTCTTAAACCTCTTACTGGGGTTAAACTTGATTCTTTTTCGCGGCGGAATGGCCACCTCCGCGCCTGTCCTGGGGTTTCTCCCCTTCCGGGCCTTCCTTTCTTTGACCTCGAAGCTTCCAAACCCGGAAAAGGTCACTTTTTCTCCTTTTCTTAGAGAATTCTTGATTCCTTCCATCACCGACGAGAAGGCTTTGGCCGCCTGAGCAGCGGTGATTCCCGCATCCCTGGCCATCCGGCCAATCATCTCCTTTTTGTTCATTTTAAACCTCCTTCTCCCTGTTGCGACTAAATCATAGACATTTGATTGTATGTTAAAAAGAAGCGGGAAAACTGTCAAGTCAAAGCAAAAACCCAAAATTGCCAGTAGAATCACCCGATGGCTCCTGTCGCGGTTCACCCCCGGCGCCCCCGAGCGGTCTGTCTTATTTATTTTCAAGCAAGAAGATGGGTGGCATCAAACGCTCGGGTCGGCGGGGGGCCCCCGAACCACGCCACCCATCGGGTTAGCCTCTTTGTCATGCTAATTTTTTGGAATATCATGCATCTTCGGATCACGGAAATTTCCTATCAGCAAATTTGGGAAAAAAGGCTGTGTTGACAGGCGAATGCGAGGTGCTTATAATGGCCGTAAAGGAAGAAGCGAAAACAAGAAAAGGAGCCAAAATGAAAAAACTTTTCCCAACCCTTCGGGCGTTGATTATGATGGTCTCTGTCCTCGGATTTGTTTCTTTCTTGACGCCAACCCAGCAGGTTTCAAACGACCAGGCTGTTCAGCACCAGATTGAAAAGGCCAAGATATACCGGGAAGCTTATCCGCTCATTTCGGAAACAGACCTCTATTGTTCCATTTATGCTTACAAGGGCGAGCTTCCTGATTTGAGGATTACGGCGGCGGAGAAGGGCGCCGAGAAAATTTTGCTCAGCGACAGTGACCTCTTTTTTATCAACAAGGGGAAAAAAGACGGGCTGGAAATCGGTCAGGTTTTCCTCATTGTTGAAATCGGCCAGAGCTTAGGCAGCTATGGCCTGTTAGCTACAAAGCAGGGCCGGGGGCACCTGATTTTCCTTGAAGATGAGAGTGGAGTGGCTCGGGTCGAAAAAGCATGCGGTCGAGTGATGGTAGGGAACTACCTCATTCCCTTCGAAGAAAAGGAAAGTCTGCTCGGCAAGGACCTGGGCTTTGAGACCTTTTCCGAAGGGGACAAGGGAGCCATCGGCACAATCATCTATCTCCAGACGGATTACAACCAGATTGGTCCGGGAAGCTGGGGGATTATTGATATCGGCGAGTCGAGCGGCGTCCAGGTCGGTCAGCAGATGACTGTCTACAAGCAGATTCGGGAAGACCTCCCCCGAGTGGGGATTGGCAACCTCATCGTCATTGATACCCAGCCCGAAACGGCAACAGTCAAAATCCTTTCCTGTAGCGATTCGGTGCGCAAAGGATACCAGGTCCAGGCCAAATAGCAGCCGTCTCTTCTTTTTCTCCTTTCCCAGAGCCCATTTCGTATTGACAGGAACACCGCTTTCTGTTAGCTTAAATCGAGAAATTATTCGGCCCTTTTGGGAGGCGGGCGTAGTTCAGGGGTAGAACGTCTGCTTGCCAAGCAGAAGGCCGTGGGTTCAAGTCCCATCGCCCGCTCCATCGGAGGGGGATGTTCCTCGATGAGGACTGCCCCCGCCCAAGGCGCGGTACCCAAGAGGCTAAGGGAGAGGTCTGCAAAACCTCGATTCGTCGGTTCGAGTCCGACCCGCGCCTCTCTTTTTTTCTCCAGGCCGCTCTCAAGGAAAGCGCTCCCTCCTTCGAAGGTAAATTTTTTGAGTGGTCGATTGGCCTGTCCGGAACGGCGAGAATCTATTTGACTTGAGAAAGAAAAGGATATATATTTGGCCAAAAATAAAGGAGGCGCCTTATGGACATTGTGGCGAGAGCTCAAGGCATCCTGTTTAAGCCGAAAGAAGAATGGGTGAAGGTTAAGGCTGAGCCGGCGACTGTTCAACAGCTTTTTACCTCTTACGCGATGATTCTGGCTGCGATCCCGGTAGTGGCGCAATTTCTGGGCTGGGCTCTGCTTGGATTCCGGATCCCGTATGTTGGCAGCAGCTGGATGGGGAGAGCGATTCTCTACTTGGTCTTTTCCTATGTTTTCGGCCTGGTAGCTGTTTATGTGTTTGGCATCGTCATCAACGCCCTGGCCCCCACTTTTTCCTCGACTCAGAATCTCCCCAACGCGATGAAGCTGGCGGTCTTCAGCATGACCCCCGGATGGCTGGCTGGAATCTTCCACCTTATCCCGTCGATCGGGTTCTTAGCTATCCTCGGTTTTCTTTACGGCATCTACATCCTTTATCTCGGGTTCGCCACGCCCTTGATGGAGACGCCAAAAGAGAAAGTTATCGGCTACATGGTCGTCAGCGTGGTCGTGATGATTGTCATCTGGGCAGTGATCGGGCTCATCTTGGGCGGAATCTTCGCCATGAGGGGGCTGGTTAGCTTCTTCTGAGTCCAGCCGACATTTTGACGTTCATTGGCGGGAGTTGGCGCGGCAGAGTTTCCGAAACCAAATTTTTTTATTTTGCTAACGATAGAGCGGGGATAAAATTTAGAGTCAAGCTCGCCCCGGACCGATTTCGCTCAGGACCTTAAGGAAGGCCTCACGGGGTGAAGGAGAGGCGGTGATGGGCCGGCCTATGACAAGATAATCTGCGCCCCGCCGGAGAGCTTCGACGGGCGTCAGGACCCGCTTCTGGTCTTCAGCCTGAGCTCCAGCGGGCCGGATGCCAGGTGTGACCACCAGGAAATCGCTTCCCAGTTCTTGCTTGACCATTTCTATTTCTTGAGGTGACGAGACAACACCATCAAGCCCGGCTGTCTTTGCCAGGCCGGCCAGCCGTAACACTTGCTCGCCGGCTTGAGCCGAAAAACCGATTTCACGAAGGTCGGAATCCCTGAGACTCGTGAGCACCGTCACCCCAAGCAGAAGAGGCCTGGGTTCTCCTAGCCGGGAAGCTTCCTCGTGGGCCGCCTCGCTTGCCCGCCTCATCATCTCCAAGCCGCCTGAAGCGTGGATGGTAAGCATAGCCACATGATGACGGACGGCCGAGCGGACAGCTCCGGCTACCGTGTTGGGGATGTCGTGGAATTTAAGGTCCAGGAAGGGCTTCTTTTTCCGACGGGCGAGTTCTTCGAGAAAAGCAGGCCCCTCGGCCGTAAACAGCTCCATTCCGACCTTGAAGACTCGGGCCTCCTCAAGCATCATGACGAGACGGAGCGCTTCCTCTTTGGTAGCCGTATCGAGGGCGATGATGATTTTCTCAGTCAGCTCCATTCTTCCCTCCAATAAGGGGACATGGTTGATATTTCCAAAATTTCTGGCCCCAGAATCATTTGTTTTTCCGAGGCGGTTCGACCTCAAGCGCGCCGATGATGTCCTCAATGCGGTCCAATTTTTTTTCGCTGCACCAGTCCTCCAGCTCCTGGATAATCTGAACCGAGGAGGTAGGGTCAACCAGGTTGGCCGTCCCCACCTGGACTGCCCTCGCGCCAGCCATGAGAAACTCAAGAGCGTCTCGTCCGGTCATGATTCCGCCGATGCCAATCACGGGAATGGAAAGGCGGGAGGCCACCTGATAAACCATCCGGAGAGCAATGGGCTTGATGGCCGGACCGCTGAGTCCGCCAAAAACATTGGCCAGGCGCGGCCGGCGCGTCTCGATATCAATGGCCATAGCCAGGATGGTGTTGATCAGCGAAACTGCGTCCGAGCCGGCTTCGGCTGCAGCTTGAGCGATGGTGACAATGTCGGTGACATTGGGTGAGAGCTTGGTGATGATGGGCCGGCGGCTGGTCTTCTTGGCCAGCCGCACGACGGCGTGGGTCGCCTCCGGGGTGAGCGCGGGGCAGAGGCCATCCTGAGCCAGGTTGGGGCAGGAAATATTGAGCTCGTAAGCGGCAATCCCGTCCTCCCGGTCAAGAAACTCGATGACCTGGGCGTATTCTTCATTCGTCGTGCCACAAACGTTAACCACAATGGGTGTCGGAACGGCTTTCAAGCGAGGCAAGATATCACGGGCAAAAGCTTCGACCCCAATTCCTTGTAAACCTATAGAATTTATAAGTCCACTCGGAGATTCAGCCAGGCGAGGCGGCGGGTTTCCGGGCCTGGGGTAAAAATAGAGACCCTTGACCACGATCCCTCCGAGACGTTCGAGGCTGATAAACGGCATGAATTCCACTCCATAACCAAACGTGCCGCTGGCGACAAGAACGGGATTCCTGAGTCGAAGAAAGCCCAAATCGACCGACAGGTCAGGCCGCCGTCCGGTCACTTTTCCCCCTCATCACAGGTAGAATTCCAGACTATTTCAGAGCCCTCAAACACGGGTCCTTCCTCACAAACCTTGACCCATTGGGCTTCTCCACCGCGTTGAATTTTCCTCACGCAACCCCAGCACGCACCTATTCCGCATCCCATGATTGATTCAAGAGAGAAGCGGGCCGGTATTCCGTAGAAAGATGCCAGGGAAGCAACTCGAGCCATCATGGGCTCTGGGCCGCAGGCAAAGATATAGGCGGGAAATCCGGCGGGATGGGAAGTCGCGGTCCTCGGATGAAAAGCCCCGTCTGGCTCACCTGCTAAACCCGGCTCGGAGGGAGGCTTAAGAGGCGGCAGTTTGGCGAGCCGGGAGAGTTCCGTTTCCAGAAGAGCGCTCACCAGTCCGTGGAAGCCAGCTGAACCGTCGTCAGTCGAGAGGAGAAAATCGTATTTTCGCGCTTTGAATTTGGGGCCGAGCACAAGCTCTCTTTCTGTCTTTGCTCCGTAGAAAACGATGGGCATAGCTCCTCTCTGGCGGAGCTCTTCAGCCAAAAAATAAAGCGGAGCGATTCCTCTTCCACCTCCAACTAGGAAGACCTGCTTTCCGGCCAGTCTTTCGGCCAAAGTTTTTTCCCCGCTTTCAGCCCGGGCGGCGCCACCTTCCAGGAATCCTTTTCCCAGCGGCCCGAGAAGGTCAATGGTCTCGCCCACTTTTTTTTCGCTCAACATGGCCGTGCCGAGGCCGGTTCGGGCGAAAAAAATTTCAACTGCATCCTTAGTTCTTGTGGTGGCATGAATGCTGAAGGGACGCCGCAGGAGAGGGAAGGACTGGCTGCTGACCCGGACCATCAGGAATTGTCCCGGCCGGGCCTGGCTGGCGATGGCGGCAGATTTAAGGCGAAGGAGAAAATAATCTCCCCATCTTTGTTTGCGCAGGATCAGAGCCCTGGGTTCTTTGTACATCCCTCGCCTTGTCTCCGCCAAAATATCAGAATCGTCCTTCTTTGGCAAGGACCGCTCGGAATTGTTGCTCTCCCCAGAAATGGCTGAGAGGTAATTCCTATCATGGACCAGGCGAAACCGCCTGAGATGGATGCGCGGGTTTGTTTTTTGACAAATCGGCCTGGTTTATCCGATAATCAGGATGTCATCATGCTGAAGAGGAGCAATCATCGATGCAAGTTTCTGAGCGCGGCCGGACTATCCAGGCTTCTCCGATCAGGAAATTCAAACCGTACGCAGACGAGGCTATCCAGAAGGGCATAAAGGTTTATTTCCTGAACATCGGCGACCCTGACGTCCCCACACCGAAACCAGTGCTTGAGGCTTTCCATCATTTCAACGATGAGGTGTTGAGCTACGGGCCAGCCCAGGGATTCCTCGAGCTTCGCCAGGCAATTGCTGCCTACTACGGCTTCTATCGCATCCCGTTGACGGCGGACAATGTGCTCATCACCTGTGGCGGGTCTGAGGCAATCCATTTTGCTTTTAGCGCCGTGGCTGACCCTGGCGATGAGATCATCATTCCCGAGCCTTTTTATACGAATTACAATGGTTACGCATCGTTCGCTTCAGTTAAGATTGTTCCCCTGACGCTCCGCGTGGAAGAGGGCTACCGTCTTCCTCCGGCTGCGGAAATTGAATCAAAAATCACCTCCCGTACCAAGGCCATTCTTCTCTGCTCGCCCAACAACCCCATGGGCACAGTATATACGCCAGAAGAGCTTGATCGAGTTGCCGCCGTCGTCAAGAAGCATGACCTTTTTCTCATCGGGGATGAAGTTTACAAGGAGTTTGTCTATGATGGTGTCGTTCACCGGAGCGTTTTGGAGTTGAAGGAGATTGAAGAACGGGTGATCGTCGTGGACAGCATTTCGAAACGATTCAGCTGCTGCGGGGCGAGGATTGGCGCGGCCATTACCCGAAACAGCGATGTGTACCAGGCAATCCTGCGTTTTGCCCAAGCCCGGCTTTGTCCGCCGAGTGTCGAGCAGCGCGCCGCCCTGGCCGCCTACAGGATGGGCATGGACTATTTCAAGCCCGTCCGCGAGGAATACCAGAGACGGCGCGACGTCCTCTACGAGGGGCTTCTCAATATCCCCGGGGTTGTCGCTTACAAGCCCGAAGGGGCCTTCTATATCACGGTCAAGTTGCCGGTCAAGGACACCGAGCATTTCGTCGTCTGGATGTTGAGCAAGTTCAACCTGGAAGGCGAAACGGTCATGGTTGCTCCCGCAGCCGGTTTTTATTCGACGCCCGGCAAAGGCCTGGATGAAGTCCGGATTGCCTACGTCCTCGAGGTGGAAAAGCTCAAACGAGCTCTTCAAGTGCTCAAGGTCGGGCTCGAAAAATACCAGCAGCTTTATGGCTGAAGCGGGATTCTGGAGAGGAAGAAGACGTCTATTTTGATGAAAGTCGGAAAGAAATTCCGGCCGAAGAAGAAATGAGGCCTCAGGCAAAAAAAGAACTCCAAAAGGACATCCTGGAAATTTTGCTTGTCGTCGCCGCGGCATGTGTTCTGGCCGGGTCAGTCCATTTCTCGCTTGTCCGTCGGTTCGTTGGCGGCGAGTTCAGGCAGAGCTTCCTCGACCTCAAAAAATACGAGGGCCTTCGTTTTATCGGCGGGGACGAGGCGGAGGACCTTTTTGCAGCTGGTGAAGCACTTTTTATCGATAGCCGGTCTCGTTTGGATTTTGCCGCCGGCCACATCCCTGGTGCCTTGAGTATCCCGCTCGAGGAAGTGAAGGGGGAGATAAATAAGAAGCGCCCCATCCAGAATCTCTTTACATTGCCAAGGGACAAGGTCCTTGTCGTATATTGCGAAGGAGGAGATTGTCAGACAAGCATAGGGCTGGCCAGGACTATTTATGATTTTGGGTTCAAAGAGGTCCGCGTTTTTGAAGGGGGCTGGGCCGAATGGATTGCTCGAGGGTTGCCGGTAGAAGAATCAAAATGAGCCGCAGCCGATGGATTCTTTTTCTTTTTCGATGGGTGGTGGGAGGAGTTTTTGTCTGGGCCGGAGTTCTAAAGATTGCTGACCCGCTCGATTTTGCCCAGAGCATCAAAAACTACCAGGTTTTCTCCCACTCCCTTGCCTTTTTCATCGCTCTTGTCCTCCCCTGGGTCGAGGTTTTAAGCGGCGGCCTGCTCATCCTTGGTCTGTTCAAGCGCTCCAGCGCTCTCCTTCTTTCCCTGTTGCTTGCTGGATTTATCGGCCTCGTCGGGCTGGCCCTCCTGCGCGGTATCGATACCTCCTGTGGCTGTTTCGGGAGCCTCAGCCGGAAAGCGGACCTCAGTCTTATCCTGGCCGACGGGGTCCTCCTTTATCTCTCTCTTTCCGTATGGAGAGACCGGATCCTGGGATTGAGGTGATTTTACTGGCCGGCATGGGCTTTCGGCCCAGATTTCCGATAGAACCACCTGAGGGGACGAGGGGCCGGTCGCGCTTTTCCTGGAGCTTGAGTTGTGTTAGCATAGATTCATGAACGGGTCCTCTGCTTCCTCAACATCTACCCTCCGCAAATGGGGAAGGACGGCGGCCCTCATTTTGGTCTGGCTTTTCACAGCCTGGCTACTTTATCCTCTCATCTTCATCGAGACCGTCAAGCTTCAGGACGCGACCAAATTTTTTTACCGCTCAGCGCTGGGCATCATCCTCATGATCATCCTCTTCGGCAAAACCCTTTTCGACCTCTTTTTTCCTTTGGATACGCCGCGAAAGAAAAGCGCCCTCCAGGTGATTTTCCTGACTGTGTATGCACTGCTCATGGCGGGCGGAATTATCCTCATGCTCATGAGGATTCTCCTTCTTTATTTGAAAAGCGACAGCGAGGGGAGCCTCTTTTATTGATTTCGGGTTTTCTGTTATCGCCGGCTTAAGTTTTCTTCAAAATAGAGCGACAAGCGGGGTGAATGAGCACCTTAAGCGCTTGCGGCAAGATTCGGAATTCAATCGATTGGCCGCTCGATTCTTCACCATCAAGGTCGAGGCTCAGCGGACCCTCCTCGGAAACCAAGCGGATTGAAGACGCCCGAATGGAGTGGACATCTTTCCGCTTGAGGTGGGCGCCAGTGTAAATCGTTTTGAGCGCCAGGAGGACTCGGCGCCGGGGCATCCCTTCAACCAGGATGACATCGAAAAACCCGTCATCGATCAGGGCATAGGGAGCCACCCACATTCCTCGGCCAAAATAGCGGCCGTTGGCCACGGTCAAAAGGTAGCTCGGCCCCTCGAAGAAACGCTGGCCATCGCAATCGACGGTCACTCGCTGGGGCTTGTACTGAAAGAGGGTAGCAATCGTAGCCCGCAGGAACGTTGCCGATGTGCGCCGCTTTGCCCGGTTTACCCGACGATCGACCTCCCCGCTCACGCCAGCGCTGGCGATATTCAAGAAGAAGCGGTGCTGCATACGTTCCTCGCTGGGGTGGACGTATTCGACCACGCCGACATCGCAGGCAACAGGGTGGGCGCGGGCCAGCCAATCGATAGAAGCCTCTGCCTCAAGCGGCATGCCGAGGGCGCGAGCCCAATCGCTTCCTGTCCCCACGGGTAGACTTCCGAAGGAAACCTGATTTCTCTTCGTTTCGGGGAGGCTGAACAGGGCGTTGACGACGGCATGATTGGTCCCATCGCCTCCAACGGCCAGGAGGCGTGTTAGTCCCGAGGCGATTCCAGCTTCGATCCGGGCTGGCAGTTCTTCACGCCGGTGACTGACGAAGACCGTGAGTTCGCCCAGCGCTCTTTCGAGCTGGCTTTTGAGGGTAGAAAAAACAGCCTCAGCCTTGCCGCCGCAGGCTGCCGGGTTGACAATGACGAGATGGCCCATTGATGTTTCTCCTTTGCCCCATCCCTGATTTCATCTCCAGCCCGGTGGAAGTCCATGGGCGGCGCGAAGAATTTCCCAGTAGCGGTCGAGCTCCAGGTTCCACCGGTCGTTTTCCCAACCCAGTTGCTCTCGCCAGAGAGAGCCGAATTCATCCAGACACTTCTTCCCCCCGTCGGGCATAAGGATGCCGAGCCGGAAGCTCCGCAGGAGAAGGTCATCAAGATGGCCAATGGGTTCGTGGCCGGCTGCCCAGGCCAGCTCAGCCTGAAGGTAAGGAGTTCCAGGGTAAGGCTCCAGGAGCTCGGGAAAAGAGGAGGCTATGGAGAGGGCAGCCGCGCCATAGCGGCCCCAGAGGCGCCGGGCCAAATCCCGACGGCGGAGGCCAGGGATCTCCTGGTCAGGGTCAAAGGGGTCAAGAACTGGGGCGTTTGAGGCTGACTCAGGAATTTCCTCGTTCAGACGCCTGGCCTCGCGGAGGGCGTCACCGGCAATCAGCCGGAATGTGGTAAGCTTCCCCCCGGTCACAGTCAGAAGTCCTGCCTCTGGCCAGATGACGTGGTCCCGACTTTCTGCAGACGGGTCGGCTTTCCCGGTATCGACGACCGGCCGGACACCGGCCTGAGTGCTGAGGATGTCCTTTTTTTCGAGCTCGAGTTCAGGAAAATGGGACTGAACAGCTTGAAGGAGGTAGTCGGCTTCTTCAACCGAGATCGATATCTCTCCGGCAAGGGGATGGTGATGGTCAACATCCGTGGTGCCGACGAGAGCAATCCCTTCCCAGGGATAAACAAAAACTGGCCTTCCGTCTTCAGGATGACTGAAGGCAATGGCCTGGTAGACTGGGAATCTATCAAGGCTGAAAAAAAGATGGCTGCCTCGAAGCGGTCGCAGCCGGCGCGGCGCGCCCACTTCCTGTCGGAGCTCATCAGCCCAGGCACCCGTGGCGTTGATTACGACTTTCGCGCCGACCTCAGTTTGTCGGCCGCTTAGCTCATCCTGGACGAGAACGCCTTCAACGTGCTCCCTGGCCTTGACCAGGCCGAGGACAGGGGCATAGTTGAGGGCAGCACAGCGGCCGCAACTGCCGAGCAGAGCATCGTGGATGACCCGCCGGACGAGACGGGCGTCATCGGTCTGGGCGTCTTGATAGTGATAGGCCCACTCGAGGTTCCTCGTTCTTAACCCGGGAGCCATCATCGACAGGTCGAGAGCGTCAAGGCGGCGGTAGTCCCCGGCGTCCGGGGCGAGACGCGTGTAGATGCCCAGCCCGAGCTCCATCAACCACGGGCTGGGCTTTTCCCCTTGATAAACCGGATAGATAAAACCAAGAGGCTCGACCAGGCCAGGAGCGGCCTGGAGTAACAACTGGCGTTCCCTGACGCTTTCGCGCGTGAGCTTGATATGGAACTGCTTCAGGTAACGAAGTCCGCCGTGAACCATCTTCGAACTCCGGCTTGAAGTGCCCGAAGCGAAATCCCCCTTTTCTACGAGAAGCGCCCTGACGCCAGATCTTGCCGCGAGAGCCAGGATGCCTGCCCCGGTGATACCGCCGCCGATAACGATGAGGTCCCACTTCTCCTTTTCCAGCCGGGCCCAGACTTCCTCTCTCCAGCCTCTTGACCAGGGCGAACGATAGTCGACCTTATTCAGGCTTTTCATGGCGAACTCGCTCGACCGGGATCTTAAAGAGCTTGCCCGGATTCATGATTCCCTGCGGGTCAAAAACACGGGCCACAGCCTCAAGAGACTTGAGACCGAGAAAGCCTTTTTCAGTCTGTATCCAGGGGAGGTGGTCTAAGCCAACGCCGTGCTGGTGCGAGATCGTCCCGCCTCGTTCCAGGATGGCCTGCGTCGCAGCCCGCTTGAGTTTGTCCCAGCGGCGGTAAGTCTCTTCGGCTGTGCTGGACAGCCTGAAAATGTAGGTTACATAGATACTCGCGCCGGTGGGATAAACATGGGAGATGTGAGCAAAGGCGAGCACACGCTCATCTGTGTCCTCCAGACCTTTCTGAAGTGCACGGATAATAGCCTCCCTGGCCTGGAGAATTTCGCTCCAGGAGAGAGCGGTTTCGAGGGTGTCCACAGCATAGCCCATCTCCCAGAGGGTATTCCGTAGGTAGGGCGTCTTAAACCGGCTCTTCCGCCATTCGCTGCCCATTTTGCGGCCAACGTGGATGGCATTGAAGCTCCGCGCTATGTCCAGGGCCAACCTTCTGGTCCGTTTGGTCTGCGTTTCATTGCCAGTAACTCCGAGAAAGAGGACGCATTTTTCCTCCTTGAGCCCACGGACACGGAGAAGACTGTTAAGCAGACGGACAAGTCGTTCGTTTCCGACCAGGGCCAGGCTTGTGTCCGTTTCGATACGATCGCTGAGGCGGAGCATGGAGAGAGGAAGCTTTTCCTGGACCATGGCCTTTACCGCCGCTACGCCCTGGCTCCAGTCGGGAAAGAAGAGGCCATAGAACTTTTCTGATTCAGGAAGCGGACTGATGCGAACGAAAGCGCGGCTGAGGATGCCCAGCCTCCCTTCGGAACCGAGGACAAGCTGGCGAAGATCCGGGCCGGCAGCGCTTGCCGGAAAGGCCGGCATGTCCAGTTTTCCGGCTGGAGAGACCAGCCGGCCGCCGGCGAAGAGGTCTTCGATGCGGCCGTAGTAAAGAGACTGCTGGCCGCTTGAACGGGTGGCAATCCAGCCGCCGAGTGTCGAATATTCAAAGGACTGAGGGAAGTGGCCAAGCACAAAACCGCGGGCGCGGAGCTGAGCCTCGAGGTGGGGGCCAGTGACTCCCGCTTCGAACAAGGCCAGTCGGCTTTGTTCGTCGAGTTCCAGCATCCGGCGCAGCCTTTCCAGGCTGACTGTAATGACGGGCTGAAGAGAATTGCCCGGTGGGTTGATATGGCCGACCACGCTCGTGCCACCCCCATAGGGAATGATGCAAGCCCCTGCAGAGATAGCGAAGGCGATGACCTCTTCTATTTCTTTTTCCGAAGCGGGCCGAGCGACTCCGTCAGGAAAAGAGTTGATTGACCCGTAGTGGAGAGCAATCCAATCGGGAAGGGAATGACCCCGGGCGTAGCGGAGTCGCAGCACCCGGTCGCGGTCGATGAGGGGGTGAGACGGAAGCCGACTGGCGGGCACACGCCGCGCTAAATCCTCGAATTTAGCCGCTGGTCCCGGCATTCCTGGCCCGATAGCGTCAGCGAGGAACCTCTGGGCTGAGGGGGGCACGGGAAACTCCACGCTCTCGCTTCCCCAGCCATTCCATCTCTTCAAGGGTCATCCTCCCTCGAGGCATCCCAATGAGCCACGGCCCAAAGGATAGCAAGGAAAAACTGAAATTTATTTTTTAGCGTTTTTTGGGCCCAAAAATGGCGATTTAAGCCGAAAAAAATGGTTCAAAAACTGTCTATCTTTCAGATAATAAAAAAATTAGCGTGGTCCGACCCCTTACAAATGGAAGTTGAGGCCGAGAGCAAAGCCGTAGGTTGACTGCTTGTAGGTCTCGGTATAAGCGGGAAGAAGTGGAGATGGGGCGGCTATGTTCTTCTTGGTGAAATCGGTGTAAGCGACATAAATTCCACCAATATCGATATCTATGTGCGGGCTCAACCGCAGTCTTGCCCCGACTCCAAACGTGTTAGCGCCAAGGTCAAAGCTCAGGTCGGTCTGGTAATTTGCACCGGCGCCTGATTTCGTGTAGATGTAGCCGGTGCTGAGCGTCAGGGCGTTACTCACATCGTACTCGAGACCAAAAGCCAGGTCGTAGGAATTGCCGTCAAGCAGCTTTTCTCGGTCTTCCCAATTTGTCTCTTGTTCCATAAATAGCGTGTAGGACCCGGAAATCCTGAATTTTGGAGACAAGAGATATTCAGCGCCAAGAGCTAAAGTAGGAGGAATGTCGCTCCGCTCCTTTTCTCCCGCTGGAAACATTCCGACGTCGTCCTTGGTTGGCTGATTTTCCAGTTCGAGCTTGGTATTAAATTCGTAGCGAAAGCTAACCTTGAGATTTTCCATGGGCGCGAGATGGAGCCCAACGATGGGCGTGAGGCCCGAACCAACCTGCTTGGCGTCGACAGCCATGTCTGATGTCGCAGCCGCGTAGTAGAGAAATGTAGGGTTCCCGGTTGCCGAATAGAGAGTACTGAATGCAGCCGGGGCTGAGCGCATCTGACCGGTCCAGCCCAGAAGGGGAAACACGGGGTTAATCTGAATCTCTTTAATCCCGCCCTCGTACTTGTTCACTGCGTGCACGTAGCGGATACCAAAGGCTGCCGAAACCATGTCGCTCAGGGCATAGGTAATGTTGGCCTGGAAGCCGTAATAAACGGAGCTTCCCTTGAAGTTGACCTTGGCCGAATACTGGTTGGTCGGCAGGCCCGAGGCCGTGAGCAGGGCAGGAATCATCGAAATTGGCAACTCAAACGACGGCAACCCCTCGGCATAATCGGCTGATCCTCCTCCAGCAATCGGGCCGAAACCAAATGAGAGAGCCAGAGCGTTCTTTTTATAGACCGCATAGAAATTGGGGAAAAAGGGAACCCTGGTTTTGCCCGCATAGGTCGGGTCATTAAGGAGAAGAAATGTGTTCTCCACTGTTTTGTCCTGGAAGATTGTCTGGTTGTGGATAGCGAGGTGAAACCCATTCTGGAGCTTGGCCAGGCCAGCCGGGTTGAAGTAAACCGCATCAAGGTCAGTGGAAGCGTTCCGCGAAGGGAGCCTGAAGAACAGGGCGCTCTGGTTGGTGTTGGTCACAATAGCCGAAAAAGCGGCGGGGACGGTCAACACCAGCAGAGCCACAAGAATAAGCGTTTTTCTCATGAGCCCTCCTAACCTGCAGGTTTTTCCTCTACATTCTCGTTTGAGAATCAGAGGTTGGCCAAAATATACGCATTTTCTGCTTAAAATGCAAGACTTTTTTCATCCGATATTCACTGGTAAACTGCCATTTGCTTCGACGCTCTAATTTGAGGTTGAGTTGTGCTTTCCTTGAGCTGCGCTTCGGGCAAGGTCTGCATCCCTTATTGCTCTGTAATCCGTTCCTTCTTTCCAGTTGGGAAATGTCGTTTCCATGGCCAGACGATAACCTGCCTTGAAGAGAAGCCTGAGGTCGTCCACAGCCCCGGAAAGGTCCCAGTTGGGGTCAAATTCGTCCGATGGCTTATGGTAGTGCTCAGCGGTGTACTTCTCTTTTAAGGCGAGAGTCCATTCGCGGCCGTGCTGGACATGGTCAACCCCGCCGCTCGGGTAAATGGCTGGAATCCCCTGCTTGGCGAAGGGGAAATGGTCAGAGCGAAAATAAGAGCCTTTTTCTGGCGTGGGGTCCGGGTTAACTGTTCGGCCCTGTTCCTTGGCGGCCGCTTCAATGTACTGGTCGAGCTCAGAAAGACCGTAGCCGATGACGGTAATATCCTTCATCGGTCCGTAGATATTTAGAGCATCCATGTTGATGACGGCCACCGTCTTGGATGTTGGGAAGACGGGGTGGGTGGCGTAGTACTCGGACCCCAGAAGTCCCTGCTCTTCGCCGGTAACAGAGAGAAAGGCAATAGAACGACGGGGGGCACGTTTGAGCTTGCTGAAGGCCTCAGCAAGTTCAATCAGGGCTGCGGTCCCAGTCGCGTTATCCAGGGCGCCGTTGAAAATCTGGTCGCCTTCGAGTGCCGGGTTGACCCCGAAATGGTCCCAGTGGGCCATGTAGATGACGACCTCCTCCGGGCGCTTGGAACCAGGCAAGACGCCAATCACATTACGGGAGGTCACTTTTTCAATCTTGTTATGGATGCTCAGCGAGGCTTTCAGCCCGAGCGGGAGAGCTCTAAAGCCCGGCTTCGCTGCCTCCGTTTTCATCTGGTCAAAATTTATGCCCGCCGCCTCGAAGATCTGGCGGGCAGTGTCAATATGAAGCCATCCCTCGACTGAACATCGCGACATATTGTTGTCTGCCGTGATCAAGTTGAACTGCGGACCAGTCCAGCCATTCTGCACAACCCCCCATGGATAAGCGGCGGGCTCTGTTTCATGGACAATGAAGAGGGCCGAAGCGCCCTGGCGCGCCGCTTCCTCGTATTTATAAGTCCAGCGTCCATAATAGGTCATCGTCCGGCCGGAAAAAAGAGATGGGTCTTCTGTGGCAAACCCGGGGTCATTAATGAGGACAACCACGGTCTTGCCCCGGACATCCAGTCCTCCATAATCGTTCCAGTTATATTCCGGGGCTACAATCCCGTAGCCAGCAAAGACCATTTCTGAATCCCTGAGCTGGACTTCTTCAGTCACCCTCTGGGTTCCGGCGACAAATGCCTCGCTGTAGGGGAAGGAAAAGGATTGGCGACCGCCTTTGACTTCAAGCTTCATCGATGGGTCGGCGGTAATGACGACCATCGGGACTTCCTGGAAGAAGCTTTCGCCCATGCCTGGCTTGAGCCCGAGTTTGCGGAATTCTTGCTCCAAAAAGGCAACCGTTTTTTCTTCTCCTTTCGAGGCGGGTGCCCGACCTTCAAACTCGTCAGAGGAGAGGACCTGCGTGTCGGCCGCCAGATCAGCCGCCGTGATGCTGGCCAGAGCTTGCTCGAGGTACTTCTCCTCGCTTTCTCGAGCACAGGTCGACAACCAAGAGCATAAGCAGAGAATCAAGAGCAGTCGTAGAGATTGCTTTTTCATTTTTCCTCCTTTTTATCATTCCTTTGCTCAAAAAATCGCCAGGCGAACCCATTTGTTGCCTCACGGGGATTTTTATTTTATGATGAATAGCATAAATTTCAAATTTTATTCCTGGACCCAAACGAAAACGGCGGTGGTGACAAATACCTGTGGTTCGGTTACAACTACGGGTTCAACTGGACCTCAGAAGGCAAATGCCGCATTCACGAGGAGAACTTCGGGCTCTGGTCTCCGCTCGGCGAAAAGAAATACCACAAGCCTTTGTCGAAATAAAAAAAGAGCATTGGCCAAGTTGCATCTTTTGATATAAAAGAGTAGAATAATTTTTGGCATCAGGAGTGGTCCGGTTCTTGGTGACCGGGCCCAGCAACCTGGGACGGACACCCGAGGTGCTCACCCGCCAGGGGCGGGGATGTGGTCGCGAAAGCGAGCGCGGCAACCAAGTGTCCAGCAGCCAAGGGTTCGTGCTCCAGCCAGGAGTTGGACTCGCGGTTGTTTCTTTGTTGCCCTTCTTCCCATCCCCCCTGGTCAGGTGAAAAAGATTGCTGTCCGAGAATGGAGGTTTTATATGGCCAAAGATTTTCTGTTCACATCTGAATCTGTGTCGGAAGGACATCCTGATAAAATTGCCGACCAGATTTCTGACGCTATTCTGGACGCCATCCTGAATCAGGACCGCCAGGGGAAAGTTGCTTGTGAAACGCTCGTCACTCAGAACAAGGTCATTGTCGCGGGCGAGCTCAGGACAACGGCAAAGGTCGATGTGGAAAAAGTGGTGAGGGGAGTTATCCAGAATATCGGCTACACAGACCCGGCACTCGGGTTCGAGGCTGCGACCTGTGAAATCCACAATTTCCTTGGCCAGCAATCGCCGGATATCGCCCAGGGGGTAGACAGGGCCGATGGTGAAATCGGGGCTGGGGACCAGGGGATGATGTTCGGGTTTGCTACGACTGAGACGCCCGAGCTAATGCCCCTTCCAATCTTGCTGGCCCACCGGCTTGTCCAGAGACAGGCCGAAGTCCGAAAGGCTGGACTCTTGCCCTGGCTGCGGCCCGACGCAAAGAGTCAGGTTACGGTGCGTTATCGGAACAAGAAGCCAGTGGCCGTAGAAAAAGTTGTCCTTTCCACCCAGCATTCGGCACATGTCAACGGCCATGAAATTGAGGCCGGGGTCCTTGAGGAGATCATCTATAAAGTGATTCCTCCCGAATTGCGAAGCCGGAATTTTTCTTTTTTTATCAACCCGACAGGCCGATTTGAGATCGGCGGGCCAGTCGCAGACACCGGGCTGACGGGGCGAAAAATTATCGTCGATACCTATGGGGGGACCTGCCCGCACGGTGGCGGTGCCTTCTCTGGCAAGGACCCGACCAAGGTCGACCGGTCAGGTTCTTATACCGCCCGGTACATTGCCAAAAACATTGTCGCTGCTGGCCTGGCCGAGCGGTGTACTGTCCAGGTTTCCTACGTCATCGGCGTCCCCGAGCCAACTTCGCTCATGGTTAACATCCATTCTGGAGGAAAAGTCAAAGAAGCCCACATAGTGGACGCGGTCCGCTCGATTTTCTCGCTCACGCCGAAGACGATGATTGAAATGCTCGACCTTCAGCGCCCCATTTACCGCCAGACAGCCGCCTACGGTCACTTCGGACGTGAACTGCCAGAGTTTACCTGGGAAAGAACTGACCGGGTTACTCAGCTGCGGGAGTATTTTGGTTTCACGAGCCTAGACCCTCCCTCGCCTATCACTCCTTAGGCAAAAACCCAAAAGGTCAGCCGCTGCGTCATGGCCAGGACCCAGCTGAGCCGAGAAGTCTATTGTTTCACCTGATAGCTGTAAATTTTGGGTCCGCTGGCAAAATATATTCGGCCATTCAGATAGTCCCCGCCGTACTGGATAGGGACAGGAGATTCTGCCACCATCTGGATGGCATGCGTTTTCGGCTCGACGCGGGCGATGCCCTTGAGGAAAAGGATATAGATTTCATCCTTCTCCCCGCGCACAAAAACCCGAGGTCCCTGCTGGTAAGCCGTCATCCCATAAGCCGGCCCAGTCAAGAGTTCGTGAATAACCCGCCGTTTCTGGGGATCAAAAGCAAAAAACCGAGTCCGGTCGGCGAACCCATAAACGAGGCCGTCAGGAGCGAGACAGAGGTCGGTGTATTCTTGAACTCCCGGGAACATCGCTTCATGCCATTCAATCTTTTTTGTCTTGAGGTCGAGAATGTAAAGTTCAGCTTCTTTGGCTTTCTTTTCTCCGCCCGTTCCCGGGCTCGTCGTCGATCCCCCGAGCAGTTTCCCGTGGGGCAGGGCGACAAGGCTGAAAGTTGATTGGTCGGGGAGCAAATCTTTGTCGGTTAACAAGAAGCTCTTTCTGCTCTCTCGGTCCCAAAAAAGAAGACCTCCTCCGGTGAAGCCGTAGTCCGGGGTTCCAGCCAGGACGACGAGTTTTCCGTCCGGATGGGCCAGGAGCTCATGGGGGCGGTTGATGGTCGGTGTGCTTTCGGCAAGGAAAAGAGGGTTAGAGCTGGGATTGTCCTTTTCCGTGTTCACCCAGGGCTTGGCCGGGTCCCACTCGAGCAGAAATCCTCCCGTGTAGCCACCGACAAAGAACCTCTCTCCCTGTCGGGCGACCGTATTCCATTGGCCGTAACAAGAACGATTGGTCCACTCGTCTCTTGCCGGGTCGTAGCGGAAAAAGCGCATCGGAAAAGCAGTCCCTCCGCAGATAGTATTGTCCGGTGCAACTGCCAATCCCATCACGTGAGCGCCTTCGCTCGTGTAATTGAACCTGAAGGTGGACGTTTTTCCTGTGGCTGGGTCTTCGACGACCATTCGCCGCTCGATGAGGTCAAACTCCCTGAGATGTTTTCCGTCTGGAAAATCCCGATGGAAAAGGGACTGCGAGCCCGTGATGTAGATTTTGGGATTAGGCTTTTCTGGGGGAGCGATGGGAGTGGCTTTTCCCTGAAAAAGGAGAAACCAATTGTCTTTTCTCTTCTCATCCCTGACCGCTTGCCCGTAGACTCTCCCGTCCTCATCGCGATAGAGAAAGGGGTAGCCGTGCTCGCGCTGTTTTTCAGGGATGAGGGGGGTGGCCTCTCCTTTCTCCGGGCTAAAGGCAAGGATTTGGCAGGCCGTGCTTCCGACACCAAAATAAAGCCATCCTTCTTGGTCCGTTGCCACAGCTCGAGGATACTGGTTCCAATTCTGCGCGTACACATGACCATAATCCCTGAGTTCTTTTTTCTTCGGGTCGTAGCAGACGACTCCGCTCTTGGGATAGGTGACAGACCAGATGCGGCCGGAATCGTCCTCGGTCATGCTCATGGCCATCTGTGGTTTGGTCTGCTTCCAGAAGGTGAAAGCTCGTTTCACCGGGTCGAACTCGACAAAGTAGCTGTTGAAGTGGGTGTAATAACGATTTTGACTGGAGAGGATTGAAGCATATGGGCAGTCCCCACCAGGAGGGAAAGGGACAGGGAATTCTTCGCTTTTCCCCGTCTCGGCGTCGACCAGGAGGAGAGCATAGCCGCCCCGGTGGTCAAAGAGCCAGGCCAAGACGATGGGCTTCCCTTTGCCATCGACAGTTGCGACGATGCCACGGTGGTTGCTGACTGGTGTGGCAATCCCGTGGTATTGGAAGCCGTTGCCGAGGTCTTCCGTCTGGGCTGTCGAATTCGGGACTAAGCTAAAAAAAATGGCTATGACGGAGATAATGGTCAATAGGGGATGCTTTGACATTCAGCTACACCTTTCCAACTACATTTATTTATTTATTTTTTTGCCAAGGAATCGGTCAAGGAATTCAAAAGTGGCGTTATAAGCGTCCATCCGGTTCCGGTAAACAAGAAATTCATGCGGTTCTCCAGGCTGGACAATGAGTTCGATATGGACATCCCCTTTGGCCCGCAATTTCTGGACAAGGTCAACTGTCTGGGAGAAGTCGACATTTCGGTCATCATCGCCATGGATGAAGAGAACCGGAGAAGTCCAGGTTTTGACGCTGGCGACGGGTGAGGATTCGAAGGCCCGCTTTCGCTCCTCCGGGCTCATCGTCATCCCGCCGCGGCCTTCCCCGCGCGCCGACCAGTCATGAACACCGGCCAGGTCAACGCCTGCTTTGAAAATATCAGAATTTCGAGCCAGACCCATGGCCGTAAGCAGGCCGCCATAGGAAAGCCCCCAGAGCCCGATTCGCTCGGGGTCGACTTCAGGCCGGTTCTGAAGATACCTGGCACCAGCGACGACATCCTGGTATTCGGAGGCGCCGCGCCGGCCAGCATTGGGTGGCAGGCGGAAGGCCCGGCCATAACCGATGCCGCAACGATAGTTGATTGACAGGACGACATAGCCGCGGCTGGCAAAGTACTGGTTAATACCATAAGCCTCCGAGTAAAATTCCATGTAGTGCCATCCGAGGAGCATTTGACGGATGGGTCCGCCATGAGTATAGACAACCCCCGGTCTCTTATCGCCGGGTTTGGCGCCCCGGGGGAGGAAAAGCTGGCAGGGGATGTCGAGGCCATCCGGCGCTTTGACAATGACAAGCTCGGGCACCACCAGCTCCTCCAGCGGAAACTTGGCCGGAAGACGGGGTGGTGCAATGACCTTTGAGTTTCCGCCGGCAGCAGGCACCAGAGCAATCGACATCGGGTGTTTGGCCGTGGCGTACATAAAGGCCACATCTTTGCCCGAAGCCAGAGCCACAGGATAGGAGCCAATCGTCGCTCCTTTGGTCAACTGGACCGGCTTCCCGCCGGTGGTTGGGACCTTCCAGATGTGCCGGCCATGGATATCCGCGTGGTTGCTGCTGAAGAAGAGAGTTGTGCCGTCTGTCGAGCAATGAAAGTGCTCGACTTCAGCTTCGCCGGGAGTGAGGTCTATGGGCTCTCCGCCGGCGGGAGAGAGGGAGAAAAGGTGATTCCAGTTGTCATGCTCAGCCGTGAAAACGATTCGGTCGTTAGCCGTCCACATCAGGTTGCGGACCGTATAGAATTTTGGAGTAGCGCCCGTCGGGTTCCAGATTTCTTTTACCTGTCGG
>FWPV01004662.1_pt1 | contig 28584 bp, 21 predicted proteins | sample 2228371 | NCBI WGS metagenome assembly FWPV01 (sample SAMEA103939776, study PRJEB20133) | metagenome | reverse complement strand
GGCACCGTCTGTATCGGTAATGCCGCGGCTTTTCCATCCTGACACACCAGATAAAGCGTATCGCGGGTATTGGTCTTCAGTAACCAGGCTGGAGCCTCGCTGCCGCTTTGCCTCGGCGTCTTGTCATCCTGAAAGCGCGAGATTAATCCTTCAGGTGTGACATGCAACCAGATGGGTTGATCTGGCGCCAGGTCTGTGGCGGTGAGCGGCAAGGTCGCGACACCGGGTTTAAGGCTGACGATGCGTGTGCGCCGCCTGTCTCCGAAGGTATCTTTTATCGCCTGGAGCTCGTCTGCAACCACCTGGCGCATCTTTTTGGGTGAGCGTAATAATCCTTCCAGGGATTTGATCAGCGCCAGAACTTCTTGATATTCTTGCTCGATCTTCTTGCGCTCCAGAGAGGCGAGCCGTCTGAGCTGCATATCCAGGATTGCTTGAGCCTGGACCTGGGTGAGTTTAAAGCGTTTCTCCAGGCGGACGCGAGCAGTCTCCGCATCCGGCGCCTTGCGGATGAGAGCGATCACTTCATCGAGATTTTTGAGGGCGACAAGCAAACCTTCGAGGATGTGAGCGCGCTGGCGGGCTTTCGTCAGGTCATACTCACTCCGTCGGCGAACCACTTCCAGGCGATGATCCAGGAACACCCGTAACGCCTGTTTTAGCGAGAGCAAGCGGGGTTCGCCCTCGACCAGCGCCAGCATAATAATGCTGAAGGTGCTCTGCATTGGGGTGTGCTTATAGAGATCGCGCAAGACTGCCTGGGGGTCTGCGGTCTTGGTCAGCTCAATCACGATGCGCATGCCCTGCCGGTCCGATTCATCGCGCAAATCGGCGATGCCGCTCACTCGTTCCTCGCGGGCGAGTTCGGCAATGCGTTCGATAAGGGAGGACTTGTTGGTCAGAAACGGCAGTTCGGTCACGATAATACGATTGCGACCGCGTTCCATCTCTTCCAGGTGAGCGCTTGCCTGGACGGTGACGCGTCCCCGACCCGTCCCATAGGCGCTCCCCAGGGCGTCCTCTTCGGAGGTTTGGATGATCACTCCGCCGGTGGGGAAGTCGGGTCCCTGGATAAAGCGCATCAGGTCTTCCAGGTTGATATCTTCAATCTTCTCCCAATTTTCCAGCAAATACTTAAGGGCATCCACAATCTCTCCCAGGTTATGAGGCGGGATGGAAGTGGACATGCCAACCGCGATGCCGGAGGCGCCATTGACCAGTAAATTGGGGATGGCGGCAGGTAAAACCCTGGGTTCTTTGAGCGTGTCATCGAAATTGGGATCGAAATCCACCGTATCCTTGTTGATATCGGTGAGCATGCTCATCGCTGCAGGGGTCAGGCGCGCCTCGGTATAGCGCATGGCGGCGGGAGGGTCGCCGTCCACACTGCCGAAGTTGCCCTGTCCATCCACCAACACACAGCGCATGGAGAAATCCTGAGCCATGCGCGCCATTGCGTCATAGACGGTCATGTCGCCGTGGGGATGGTACTTGCCCAGAACTTCACCGACGATGCGGGCGGATTTCTTGTATGGAGAGTCGGGGCGAATGCCCATATCGTACATGGCATACAGGATTCGGCGGTGAACCGGTTTTAATCCATCACGGGCGTCGGGCAACGCCCGGGCGACAATCACGCTCATGGCATAATCCAGGTAGGATTGTTGCATTTCGTGATCAATATCAATCTTATGAACCAACCCGACTTCCATAATCATTCTCCACGCAAAGCTGAATTTAAAGACGAGGGTATCTTAAGGGTAAATATAAGAAAAGTCAACCCGTGACGACGGTGATTATCCAATCGGTACCAGATAGCAGTTGGACGCCTTTACAAGCCCAAACCACATCGGGTATATTTGCTGCAAAATACTGGAAAGGGAACTTGTATATCCGATGGATGTTAAACCGGTGACACTGACTTTGCGCACCGTCCGCCTGGAGCCTTTGAGCCTGGAGCATATTCCGGGTCTTTTCAAGGCGGGGCAAGATGAAAGCATCTGGCGTTTTATGCGCTACGGCAAAATTGAGAGCGAAGCCCAGATGGCTGAGTGGGTGCGTCGTTTGCTGAAAGCTCAGGCGCAGGGTACTGATTTGCCTTTCGCGGTGATTCACCTGGAAACAGCGCAAGTCATTGGGGCGACGCGATACCTGGATATCCAACCCCAGAATCGTTCCTTGGAGATCGGTGGCACCTGGTATGCGCCAGCCTTTCAAAGGACTTCGGTCAATACCGAATGCAAGTACTTACTTCTCAGGCATGCGTTTGAGGTGCTAGGTTGCGTTCGGGTGCAATTTAAAGCGGATGTGCGCAATGAACGCTCCCAACGGGCTTTGGAAAGGATTGGGGCGGTGAAAGAGGGCGTCCTCCGCAATCACATGATCTTGCCCGATGGTTACCTGCGCTCGTCCGTGTATTACAGTATCTTGCAATCTGAATGGGCGGCGGTGAAGGCGCTCCTGGAAGAGAAATTGAACCTCTGGGGGGAATGATATTGCCCATAAAAAAACGACGCAGGTCACTTTAAGCAACCTGCGCCGGTTAACACTCAGGGGTGGATGATTAATCAGCCGCAGTGGGCTGTGCGTCTGAAGAAGTATCGCTTTCCAGGAACACCTGACTCTCTGGATATTCGACCTTCTCTTCCGTCTCATTTTCGGTAAAGCGACCATGGACGAAGCCGGTGCCTGCTGGAATCAGTTTGCCGATTATCACGTTTTCTTTCAAACCGAACAGTGGATCTTCCGCTGAGGCGATGGCTGCGCCCGCCAGGACTTTGATCGTATGCTGGAAGGATGAGGCGGAGAGGAATGATTCGGTGCTGAGGGAGGCTTTGGTGATTCCTTGCAGCATTTCGATGAACTTCGCCGGTCGCTTACCCTCGGCTAACAGGCGTTCATTGGTGCGCTTGAGTTCCAACAGGTCTACCGGGTCGCCGGGGAGATATTTTGTGTCTCCAGGGCGGGCGATTTGTACTTTGGACAACATCTTGCGGATGATGATCTCAAAGTGCTTATCGTTGATATTCTGACCCTGCGAGCGATAGACTTTCTGCACCTCTGAGAGCAGGTAGTTCTGACACGCCTGACGTCCCTGGATGCGTAAGATGCGATGGGGGTTAAGCGAGCCCTCGGTCAGAGCATCGCCCGGCTTGACCCGGTCTCCATCTTTGACCAGCAGGCGAGCGGTGCTGGGTATTTCGTACTTTTCTTCCTGATGGTTTTCGTGCGCGACGATCACCTTGTGGTCTTCAATTCGCACTCTGCCTGCATTTTGAGCCACGATGCTGGCGTTCTCACCGTAGTAAGCCAATACATCGTTCTGGCTGACTTCGGAACCATCTTCGACGGCGATCGTCCAACCCTCAGGCAGGGCATATTCGTCGTTGACCATCTCACTGTATTCGACATGCACCTCGCGTAAATCGCTGTAGCGATCGGATTGCGTCACGTGGACCACGCCGCCTATATCTGTGACCACCGCTTCACCTTTGGGTGTCTTGCGAGCTTCGAAGAGTTCTTCGACGCGTGGCAGACCGGTGGTGATGTCACCTCCGGCAGCGACGCCGCCGGTATGGAAGGTGCGCAGGGTCAACTGCGTGCCAGGCTCGCCGATGGACTGAGCTGCCACGATCCCGACTGCCGCGCCGATTTCGACCAGTTTTCCACGACCCAGGTCAAGCCCATAGCACTTGGCGCAAATGCCGTGAATCAAACCGCAGGTGAGGGGCGAGCGAGCTTTCACCTCCTGAACGTTGGAGGCGGCAATGCGCCGAACCAGATCATGGTCGAGGATATCATTGCGTTCTGCCAGGATTTCACCCGTCTGCGGGTCAACGATGCGTTCGGCTGCCAGGCGACCGTAAATCCGGGCAGATAGTGATTGTCCGGCGATGTCATCGCTGCGGCGGATGACAATTCCGTCTTCGGTGCCGCAGTCTTCGTCGTTGATGATCACGTCCTGGGCTACATCCACCAGGCGGCGGGTCAGATAACCCGCGTCTGCGGTTCTCAGGGCGGTATCTGCCAGACCTTTGCGGGCGCCATGGGTGGAAATGAAGTATTCCAGGGCGGTTAAACCTTCGCGGAAATTGGAGCGAATGGGCAAGGGGATGATGCGACCGGATGGGTCAGCCATCAAGCCGCGCATGCCCGCCAGTTGCGAAATCGGACCAAAACCGCCTTTGGTGGCGCCAGAGATTGCCTGGGCTGCCAGGTTGCCGTTTGGATCCATGGCATTCTTGACGGCGTCGGCAACCATATTGGTGGTGTTCTGCCAGATTTGAATAATGCGCTCGTTTTGTTCTTGTTCGGTGAGCAAACCGCGGCGAAAGTCGCGTTGTACGGCTTCTTGTTCTTGCAGAGCCTGTTCGATGATTTGCTGCTTTTTCGCCGGGACGGTAATATCCGAAACCGCCAGCGAGTAACCCGAGCGGGTGGCATAGGCAAACCCGATATCCTTGATGGCGTCGGCGATGTCGGGCGTTTTTTCCTCGCCGCATATCTCATACAGCTCGGCAACCAGGTCTTTCAAACCACCCTTATCCAGTGCCCAGTTGATGAACCGCATCTCATCGGGCAAGATTCGATTGAAGATCACCCTGCCTACGGTGGTATCCAGCAGCCTCTCTTCACTGGCAGGCAGGCGATTGCGGTTATCGTCGTACCAGGTGATGGTTTTGAGGCGGATATTGGCGTGAATATCTACCTTGTCCAGGTTATAAGCCAGCTCAACTTCGTCCATGTTGGCAAAAATATGACCATCGCCTTTGTGATTGAGCGTGTCGGATTTGGTCAGATAATAGACACCCAGAACCATATCCTTGGATGGGCTGATGATCGGCTCGCCATCGGCGGGTTTGAGCAGGTTCTTCGAGGATAGCATCAGGTTGCGCGCTTCCCAAACGGCTTTTTGCGAGAGCGGCACATGCACTGCCATCTGGTCGCCATCGAAGTCGGCGTTAAAGGCGGTCGTGACCAGGGGGTGAAGTTGAATGGCGCTGCCCTCGATCAGCACCGGTTCGAATGCCTGGATACCCAGACGGTGCAGAGTTGGGGCGCGGTTGAGCAATACCGGGCGTTCTTTAATCACCTCTTCCAGGACTTCCCACACCTCGGGGCGCCCTCGTTCGATAAATCGCTTGGCGCCTTTGACGTTTGCAGCATAGTTGTGGGAGACCAGGCGAGAAATCACAAAGGGGCGATACAGCTCCAACGCCATGGTCTTTGGCAAACCGCATTGGTATAGTTTCAATTGCGGTCCAACCACAATCACCGATCGCCCGGAATAATCCACGCGCTTACCGAGCAGGTTGCGGCGGAAACGACCCTTCTTGCCTTTGAGCATATCGCTCAAGGATTTCAGCTCGCGCCTGCCGCGTCGAGAGAGGGCTTTGCCTCGCTGAGAGTTGTCAATCAGCGAGTCCACCGCTTCCTGGAGCATGCGCTTTTCGTTGCGCACGATGACATCGGGAGCGCCAAGCTCGAGCAAGCGCTTGAGACGGTTGTTGCGGTTAATCACCCGGCGATAGAGGTCGTTCAGGTCAGAGGTGGCAAAACGACCGCCATCAAGCTGAACCATCGGGCGCAGGTCGGGTGGGATTACCGGTAAAACGGTGAGAATCATCCACTCGGGGCGGTTGCCGGAGCGTCGAAACGCCTCCACGACCTTCAAGCGTTTGGTCGCCTTTTTTCGCTTCTGTTTGCTACGCGAGGTGCGCACTTCTTGCCAGAGTTCTTCGGCAAGTTTGTCCAGGTCGAGACGGCGCAGGATATCGTAGAATGCTTCGGCGCCCATGTCGGCGCGAAATACCTGCCCCCAGCGCGATTTCAACTCGCGATAACGGCTCTCTCCGAAGAAAGCCAGCGGTCGCAGGTCTAACAATTCGTCGCGCAAACGGGTGTTCTCGTTGCGGGCGACGGTTGCCTGGTCGTCCAACTGGTTGCGCAAGTCTTCCATTTGCAGGTCTGCCTCAGCCCGCAGCCGCTCGATCTCCAGCTTGATTTGCTCGATTTCACGCTGACGCTGGTCTTTGGCTGAGCTCTCCAGCTCTTCCAGACGCTCCTTGACCACTTTCTGCACCGCAGTCAGGTGCTGGTTGCCGATGGTTTCTCCACTTTCCACGATGACGATGTCGGTGTCTGGGAAGTGGATGGTGCTGCGGGCAGGTTGACTGAGTTGTTCTCTCAGGCTCGCTTCCAGGCGTTGACCGGCTTTCAAGACCGGATCGAGCTGTTCCGCAAGCATCTCATCGAAGCGCTGTTCGATTTGGGCGATGCGCTGGTTCTGCTCGGCGATATTTCGATCGCGCAGGGCTTTGACCTCGGCAATTTGAGCGTTGATCTTGTTCGCCTGCTCACGTTCGGCGACGTTGATCTTGTCTTCCAGACGTTTGAGGGCTTTTTGTCGGGCGTCTTCATCCACATAGGTGACCACGTATTGGGCGAAATACAGCACTCGGTCCAGATTGCGCCGGGAGATGTCCAACAGCAGCCCCAAATAGGAGGGGATGCGCCGGGTGTACCAGACGTGGGCTACCGGCGCGGACAGTTCGATATGCCCCATGCGTTCACGGCGGACGGAGGCGCGGGTCACTTCTACGCCGCACTTGTCACAAACGATACCTTTATAACGGATATTCTTATATTTACCGCAATAACACTGCCAGTCGCGAGTTGGTCCAAAGATGGCTTCACAGAATAAACCATCTTTTTCGGGGCGCAAGCGCCGGTAGTTGATAGTCTCTGGTTTTAGAACCTCACCATATGACCAGCTACGGATTGTTTCTGGCGAAGCCAGGCTGATGCGAAGTTTGGTCAACCCTTTGGTTTCCACTAGATCGCCTCCTGATTGGGTAGCATTAATCTGATTTTCATCTTTTCTCCAGGCACACCATTAACATCACAGCGTATGTCCGCCACTCTTCTCTGCTGTTTTCTACAGGGATGGACTTTACCGATTGATGATATGGGATGGATCGCCGAATTTGTTTATCTTGACGCTCTGGCTGCAAATTGCCCGCGGCGCGTATGTATTTTTCACTCAAAAAAGTTCAATTTGTTCAATAAGACAAATTAAGACAAGCGCGTGAGTACTTCCGCCTCAAGCGCTTATCCGCGCAGGTTTTTGGTCTTGTGTTTTTATCGTGCGAGCATTATATCAATCAGGAGCATTCCGGTCAAGGGTCGTGATTGACGAAATTTGCGTTTTGTGGTAAAGCGCCGAGGGAAGTTGACATGGAGATTTCTAAGGTATAATAGCCCTCTCAGTCATGGAGAAGGAGGTGAACGGCGAATCTGATTCGTGGGGAAAGACAGCGCATGACCTTACCATCTGGGATGGTGAGGTGACGAGGATGAGGGTTCCTTCTCGCAAGGGAAGGTTAACCGATAGCGTTGGGGCGGGATAACCTGAACACTGGTTATATAGCCTGGCTGTCGGGAAAATCGAAAGATCAGCGGAAGCCCTCCGGGTTTGCCACAACCCGTTTTCTTTCCCTCCAACTTGAAATTTCCGCTACAACGCCGCCCGGGTAACCGCACGGACAAAAGGCGGAAAATGGCATGAAAGTTTGAACCGCAAAGGCAAATTTCATCTTACGCCCAAGATTGCCGGTGAGATGGCATTTTGGCTGATGTTGATTGTCGCCTTTGCCTGACACTTTTTTTGGAGGGATCTTCATGTGCGGCATAGTTGGATATATTGGACCTCGAGACGCCACGCCGATTATCTTGAACGGGCTGAAACGTCTGGAGTATCGTGGTTATGACTCGGCGGGGTTGGCAGTCCTGCAAAACAGCCACATCGAGGTGCGTCGGGACGCAGGCAAGCTTTCTCGCCTTGCCTCTTTGGTGGACCAAGACCCGGTTCATGGTCATGTGGGCATTGGGCATACGCGCTGGGCGACGCATGGCGAACCGAGCGCTCGCAACGCCCATCCCCATCTGGGGATGACCGGCAATGTGGTGGTGGTTCACAATGGGATTGTCGAGAATTTTCTGGAATTGCGGGATGAGCTGAGCGCTGAAGGGGTTGTCTTCAGGTCAGACACCGACACCGAGGTGATCGTCCATCTGATTGAACGTTATCTGTCGTCTGAGAACGATCTGGCTGAGGCTGCCCGCAGAGCGATCAACCACCTGAAGGGGGCGCACGGGATTGTGGTGCTTTCGTCGCTCGAGCCGGATAAGATCGTAGCCGCCCGAGTCGGCAATGCCGGAGGGGTGGTGATCGGCATTGGTCAAGATGAGATGTTTGTCGCCTCGGATATGCCGGCGATTTTAGAGCATACCCGCGAGATGGTTTTTCTGGAGTCGCGTCAAATGGCGATTATCACCAGAGATTCATTGAGCGTGCAAACCCTGGATGGGCAACCGGTGCGCTACGTTGTCCATCATGTGTCCTGGGACCCGGTTTCGGCAGAGAAGGGTGAGTATCGCCACTTCATGCAAAAGGAAATCCACGAGCAGGTGCGGTCCTTGACCGACACCATCGGTGGACGGGTTGACTTTGAAGAAGGTCGTGTCCGTCTCCCAGAGCTGAGGCTGACCTCTGAACTGGCGAAACGGATTCGGAAGATTTTTATAACTGCCTGCGGCACGGCAGCCCACGCCGGTATGGTGGGGAAAATCCTGATCGAGCGGATTGCCAGAATACCGGTAGAGGTGGATATCGCCTCAGAATTTCGCTATCGAGACCCGATACTGGATAAGGATACGGTGGTGCTGGCAATCAGTCAATCGGGCGAGACGGCAGATACCCTGGCAGCGATGGAGGAGGGGCGCAACAAAGGCGCAACTTTGTGGTCGATCGTCAATGTCATCGGGTCGCAAGCCATGCGTATAGCCGATGGATATATCTCCATGCAGACCGGTCCAGAGATTGGCGTGGCTTCAACCAAAGCCTATACGGCGCCCCTGGTTGATTTATACATGCTGGCGGTCTTGTTGGGTGATCTGAGAGGGACGTTGGATGTTACCACCCGTCGAAAATTAATTGCAGATTTACGCCTGGTGCCGGCGCTTGCGGGCGTCTGTCTGGAAAGGGAAGCGCAAGTGGAAAAAGTGGCGCGGGCGCTGGTGAACACCAGCCATTGTCTCTACCTGGGGCGGGGTATCAACATGCCGACCGCATACGAGGGCGCGCTCAAGTTGAAAGAGATATCTTACATCCATGCTGAAGGTTATCCGGCGGGGGAGATGAAACATGGTCCGATTGCGCTGATAGACCGCACGATGCCGGTGGTTGTGATTGCCCCGCGGGACCCCTGGTACGAGAAAATGTTCAGCCAGATTGAGCAAGCCCGTTCTCGCGGCGCAACTGTGGTTGCCCTGGCGACGGATGGGGATGAGTTGATCCCGGGCGTGGCTGACCACGTGATCTGGCTTCCGGAAACGCCCTGGATGCTGACCCCGGTAACCACGGTGATCCCGCTCCAGATGTTGGCATATCATATTGCGGCAATCCGGGGACTGGATGTGGATCAACCTCGCAATCTGGCGAAAAGCGTGACCGTGGAATAGAGTTAGCCGAAGCGGTATTTGCCGATAAAGAAAAACAGGAGCGCTGCCACCGGTGCCATCATCAAGGGCACCCAAATCACGTTGCCAAAGTTGAATTGAAGTTGAGTCGATTGCTCCCCAATAGAAATCGGCTCTTCTTCTTTCTCAAGCGACTTTGAGTTGGTCGCATCCAGAGGGATTGGTGTATATTCGGGCATTGGTGGAAAAATTTCCCCGGCTGCAGGGTCAATCGCATTTGTCTGTATCGCCTCTGATGCTGCAACCACCCCGAAAGCCTGAGGTATCGCTCGATCCGAACTGATCAACGCCTGTCCCTGGCAGATCAATTGGGTGGAGCCGCCGCCATCAAACATCATCACCTGGTCAGCGCCGAATTGTTGCAAGATGGCGGCTGCATCCACCTGGCGAGAAAGTCTGGAATTGAAAATCAGGATGGTTTCGGCGATACCGTCGGAATTTCGATCGTCTATCCCGATGAAGGTTCGTCCAACATAACGATCAGAGCGTTTGTTGGCGGTTTGGGTTAATCCGCCGATGACATCAGGCGCAGTAGAGAGATAGAGGCTCTCCTGGCTCAGAGGGCGTATATCTGCTTTGTCTGACCATATCTCCAAAATCAATTTGTTATTGGGGAACTCGTTGAGTCCATAACCGTCGGTGATCATTTCTCCCCCAACCTTCAGCGGGAATGGCAGCCGGGTTGGGCTTTCGGGCATATAAAAAAACTGACCGTTTAAAACGCAAAAGGCATCGTCATATCGGGCGGTGAGTTGTTGCCAGAATTTTTGCAGGCTCTGCGCCTGAATGCGGGCGTCATTACCACCATAGGCACCCTTCCCCGGGCGGAGATGGGTAATCTCCCCATGCATGGTGACCAAACGCGCTCCCTGGCTGAGATCCACCACCTGGACGAAGTCGGGGCTGCCTCCACGATAATCTTTGCGGTAGAGGTTCACCCCAGGGGCGGAGGAAATCAGATAAAAGCCTTCTGGAACCGCGGCTTCAGGTGTTTGAGCGTATGCCGGGCTGGGCAGAAACAGGAATATCAGCAGGGGAATGACCACTACTCGGAAGATATTTCGGTTGGTGACCATGTCTCTCCTAGATTATAAACGAGACCCCTGGCGGCTATCTCTCCGTAATCAACTCATAGCAAAACGAGAAGACGGCTGTTCGGAATAATAGAATATATGTTCTATATTATACTTAAATTCGGGAATAATGCAAGGCTTTTCGATGGGCTTGCTTACAGATACGAAATACCCATTAGCAACGTGAAACGGGTGATCGGCTTTCCGATAAAGAAATATTGCTGGTTTGAGGCAAGGGATGATTGCGCATCAGGGACCGCTGACGGTCTCATACCCCTTTGCAGACCATTCCTTAAGACCGCCAGCCATGCTGGTGACACTGGTGAAGCCGTTATTTTTTAATATCTCTGACCCCTCGCGACTGCGGTTCCCCGATCTACACACCACAACGATTTCCTTATCTTTGGGTACTTCACTCAGACGGTTGGGTAAATCACCCAATGGGATGAGCGTGGATCCCGGGATATGATACTCTTCCCATTCCTGCGGTTCACGTACATCCAGGATAAACGCGCCTTGATTTCTTTTTGCAACGGCTTCATCAACGGAGATCTCAGCCGGCGGTTTGCCTGCTGCGGTAGTGTTTTTGGTCTGGTTTAGCAGCATCACCGCCGCAAATGCGATTATGACGATCAATCCTATCCCACCGATGATCCAGAGCAGGTTGTTATTTCTCTTGCTGATGGCTTTGTTCTGTCTTTGTTGGCTTTTTGGTTTAGAATGGCTCTTTTTCTTGCTCATGGCTGAATTCCTCATTGGAAACATATCAAATCAGACACAGATTTATTCGATCTTGCTCAACTGAGCGCAATTATATCTATTGGATGCAATTAACGGTTAAAGGTCGCAAATGGCTGTTAACTCGACTTTTGCATCTTAAAAACTGAATATACAAGCAGTGGCAGGAAGCTTGATTATCCTGACTGAGACTGACCTTAGACAATATCCGACCTACCTCGCCTGGGTCATAGCAGGTGAGGCAGCAACCGCCTACCAGCCAGTTTGGTCAAGAACGGCAAATCGTCTTGACTAGGGGAGCCATGAGGTGTGACAAGGACTGCCCTTGGGTCAAACCAGCGCTGATGAACAGAGCCAGGCACCACAACGCCTGGGCTTGCGAAGCTCGTCGCCAGGCAGCTGGGCTGCCTTCAAGTTTTCTCTTGAGTTGGCGTTGAAGCTTTTCCTGAAGGACAGGGTCATGTTGGGCAGCTCTCAGCATGCTGTAGACTACGGCAACCAAAGCGACATGGCGTTGAACGGCGCTGAAGTTGCGCAGTTGATACTGATCTAACCCTTCGGCCTTGCCTTCTTGGTGATAGACTTCAACGGGCCAGCGGTGGCGACGGATGCGGGTAATGCCCGGGGAATTCCAATACAAGCGGTTGCTGATCAAAAAGGTGGGCTTGTCCGATAGATCAGCCTGGCGGTAATTGATGACCAGGCGTTGTTTACCGAAGTTGTGCAGGTGGTGGGTGTTGCAGTAGCTGTAGTAGCTCTCCCGCTCGCCTTTGTAAGCAATGGTGACCTTGCGAAAAACAGGAGGGGCTTTGTCTGGCAGGGCTTGCAGATGGGCTTGCTTGAGTTGTTCGGCAAAGTCTTTCAACGGGATCAGGCCGGTCGCCGAGTTCACCGGATCGGTTTCGGCCAGGGTACCCACGTAAGGCAACTTCAGGTTCTGATCCAGAAAACGGCAGAAAGCCGGCTGGGTGAACCAGTTGTCAAAGGTCACTGGGCGTTGTTCATCCGGATGACTTTCGACCCATTGCTGGAGCAGCTTCTCCACGATGATCAACTTGCTGTCATACAGCTCTTGCAGCTCTGGATGGCTCTTGTGGCGTCTGCGCCACACCCCCAGCAAATATCCCCGCCACTTCCGCGGATCGCTCTCCTTGAGGGCTTCCTTGCTGTCTTTCAGTTTGATCCCCGCTGCTCGGATGCCTTGCTCCAGCTTCTCCAGGTCAACCGGCTCCCAGAGTTGAAATAGTACCGGGTAGTCGGTCTGCTCATCACTGTAATGGACGGTCACCAGATCGTGAGCCCACACATAGCTGCCGGTGGTGTGGTCAAACAGTTGGGCGATTTGCTCGAAGTCCTGACCGTAATGGGTCAGCAGAGTATCATCCACGCTGAAGACCCCTTTGGGTTTCATCTGCGTGCCTGGCATACTGTTCAACAGCTCTAAGCGAGCCTGGTTCAAGACATTCAGTTCATAGGGACTGGACGTCAGTAAGCGGTTCAGCGAACTCTGGTTGCGGTTCTCAACGATAAACAGGCGATTGATCCCATCGACCGTCTTGTTTTCAGAAACGATCAGTCCGCTGATGTACCGCTCGAACTCGATCAGCGCTTCGGCCGAAAATACATCTTTGAAGAAGGGCGCATAATGCTGCACTAGTTCAGGAAACTCAACCAGGGGAAACATGGGGCACCTCCAGGATACTGTTCTGTTACCTCTGGATTGTACCGGGTTTCCTGATGGTTGGCTCTCACTGCTTGGCTATTCGGTTTTCAAGGTACGGTTAGATCAGGTTACTGCAAAAGTCGAGTGTTAAATTTGCTGGACTATAAACTTGCAGTAGGAGATTCCCTGGTTGTCAATTGCCAGTTTCTCCGCCTGTTTTACCGGTGTGGAGAGCAGATTCTCGAGAAGCATGCCGTCTATCTGGCAAAGTTCAGGGTGGTCGTGCAGGATCATGGCGAAGGGGCAATGACCGAGAATGATACAAGGCGTGTTGCGATGGGCTTCCCAACGCGCGTTGTATTTCAATTCGTTCAGGCGATGAATTGCCAGGTAGAGACGTTGAGTCAGGTTCTTGGCAGGCGCTGGCTCCCCCGCCAGACGGATTGCGATTCGTTTGAGAAAATTCAAACGATCATTTTCCGGTATAGAAGTGAGCAATTCATCCAACAAAGCGCCAGCCAGAATGCCCAAATTGTTCTGATGCGCCTGGCTGGCGAGGGCATATAACTGGGAAGGACGCCCACGCCTTTGTGTGGGGCGCTCACCCACCACCTCCACCACCCCCTCGAGGGATAGGATGGATAAGTGGTGACGGATATTCGCGGCAGTGGTACTTAACGCCCGGCTAATTTCCGACGCGGTGGCAATTGATTTCTTTTCCAGATAATCCAAAATAAGCTGACGGGTGCTGATCATGAGGCGATTATAATCTATTTACATAATTATGCAAATATATATTTGCGTTAATTCGGGTTGACAGGGGATGTATCAAGGGTATAATAAGCCTCTGTTAGCTTGTGAGGCTTGCTGTGGATGACCAACTCACCTGGGAAGACTCTTATGCGATTGCCCTGGCTTTAATCCGCCAGCATCCGCAAGTACAACTTGAGCAGGTATCGCTGGAGATGCTTTACTCCTGGACGATTGCGCTTCCCAATTTCAATGACGATAAAGCTCTGGCAAACGATTCAATCCTTTTGGCAATATTTCGAGAATGGTTCGAGGAGGTTAATTCCCTATGAGTGAAGATGTCAATAATCCAGGCTATGATATCCCACCAGAACTGGAGGGGCAGGTAGCCATTACCACCCTGGATAAGATCTACAACTGGGGGAGAAGGTCGTCTATCTGGCCGATGATGTTCGGTTTGGCATGTTGCGCAATCGAAATGATCTGCACGGCTGCCAGCCGTTACGATTTTGCCCGTTTTGGCATGGAAGTGATGCGTCCAAGCCCTCGCCAGGCAGATTTGATGCTGGTCTCCGGCACGGTGACCAAAAAAATGGTGGTGCAGATTGTGCGCCTATACAATCAGATGCCCGAACCCAAATACGTGGTCGCTATGGGCGCCTGCGCCTCTGGTGGAGGTCCGTTTAAGGAGGGGTACAACGTCGTCCCCGGTGTGGACCGGTATATCCCGGTGGATGTCTATATCCCCGGCTGTCCACCCACCCCTCAGGCATTGCTGCACGGTCTGATCACCCTGCAAAAGAAGATTGATCAACAATCCATCAAGCAGGTGCGCTGGTACCAGAAGGGCGGGACAGAGACCGTCCCTGTCCCGATACTGGGACCAGACATCATTGATCCCCGTCAGTATGAAATTATTAAGAAAACAACCATGGAAAAGCTGGCGCAGCTAGAAGCTGCAGAAAAAGCCGCCGATGCTGAAGCGGCTGAAACTGCAACTGTTTAGCGGAGGCAAGGTATGGCAGAACAAACACTGGTTCAAGCAGACGATATTGTGGCGCGTTTCCCCGAATATGTGACACCCGATGACCGCAAGGGTTATGATGGCTTCATCGTCCAACCGGATCACCTGATAGAAGTCGCTACCGCTTTACGGGATGAATTCGGCTATGATTATTTGACCTCGGTCACGGGCGTGGATTATTTGCCGGACGGGTTTATGGAGGTGGTTTATCATCTCTTTCGCAGTACAGGCGGTCCGGGGCTGGTGATGAAAACTCGCACCCCGCGTGAGGTTTCCACCGTTCCATCGCTTTATTCCGTTTATCCAGGGGTGGATTTTCAGGAAAGGGAAGCCTGGGACCTCTTGGGCATCCGTTTTGAGGGTCACCCAGACCTGCGCCGAATCCTGATGTGGGAGGGTTTCAATGGTCATCCCTTGCGGAAGGATTGGCGCGAGCCGTTCTACGAAGAGGAGAGTAAGCCCTTCAAGAGTCGCTGGCCTGATGGACATGTCTACCGGATAGAAGATAAAAACCCCTTTAACAATAATGTGGATTACCCCGCCGGTTTTGACCCGGAGAGCTGGGTGCCCGAGAAAGATGCCGCGGTGTATGCCGGCTTGGGGAGGGTTGAAAAATCGGGCAACGGTTCCGAGATTCAGACCGAGCAGGTGGTGGTAAATCTCGGTCCGCAACACCCCTCGACTCATGGCGTCTTCCGCATGGTGGTCTCGCTTGATGGAGAGACGATCAGGGCGCTCAAGCCCGTCATGGGCTATCTGCACCGCAACCACGAGAAAATTGGTGAGCGTAACACCTTCCTGCAGAATATGCCTTTCACCGACCGGCTAGATTATTTCTCCTCGATGAGCAACAACTTCGGATATGCCCTGGCGGTGGAGAAATTGATGGGGATTAAGCCCCCAGAACGGGCAGAGTACCTGCGGGTGATTATGGCGGAGCTGACCCGCATCAGCAACCACCTGGCAGCCATTGGTTTCTTCCTAAATGATTTGGGCGCTTATTTCACCCCGGTATTGTATGCTTTTGAAGAACGCGAGCTGATTCTGGATGTCTTTGAGGCTGTGAGCGGCTCGCGTATGATGTGCAACTATTTCCGGTTTGGCGGCGTGGCGCGCGACCTGCCGGAGGGGCAGCATGAAAAAATTCGCAAACTCGTCTATGATCGCCTGCCGCGGAAGATTGACGAACTCGATTTATACCTGACCAAAAACGAGATTGTGCGCTCGCGAGGCGAGGGCGTTGGTGTATTGACCCCGCAGCAAGCCATCGCTTTCTCGGCTGCAGGTCCGGTCTTGCGCGCTTCTGGGGTGCCGTATGATATCCGTCGTGCGGACCCGTACAGTATCTACGACCGCTTCGAATTTGACGTGGCAGTGCGCTACCACGGTGATATTTATGACCGCTTCATGATCCGAATGGATGAGATGCGTCAGAGTTTGCGCATCTTGCAACAAGCTATCCGAGACATCCCAGAGGGACCGGTTCAGGAGGGCAAACCGCAGTATCAGGTGCGCGTGCCAGCCGGGGAAGCTTATGGACGCGTGGAAGGACCGAAGGGAGAACTGGGTTTCTACGTGGTTTCCAATGGCAAACCCAATCCCTGGCGCTATCATGTCCGCGCCCCATCATTCATTAATCTAACTGCCTTGGAAGCAATGGCTATCGGTAACAAGATCGCCGATTCGGTAGCGATATTAGGCTCGATTGACATCGTTTTGGGCGAGACAGACCGGTAACAACATTTCGGTCGCGGATGGTCTATTTGGTCGAACAAGAACAAATCTGACTGGAGTTTGCTTATGGATGGATTAGGAATTGTCAAAGGGCTGGGCGTCACATTAAAACGTTTTGTCGAGACGTACATAGACGACATCCGTTGGTTCGGCAAGCGTTACTTCACCCAAGAGGGCATCGCCCACCGGATGAGCACCGAAACCCGGGGTATATTCACGATTCAGTACCCGGAGGAAAAATTGCCCGTTCCGGAGGAGTTTCGTTTTATTCCCTTCCTGGTTTATGAGGAGGGTCCAAACGGGGAGAAACAGGATCGCTGTACTTCGTGTGGGATATGCGCCAAAGTATGCCCGCCCCAGTGCATCTGGATCGTGCGCACCAATGACCCAAACACGGGTCGCCCAATCCCTGAACCGGCGGAATTTTACATCGATGTGGATATCTGCATGAATTGCGGCTATTGCGCGGAGTACTGCCCCTTTGATGCAATCAAGATGGATCACGATTACGAGTTATCTGTGTACGATCGGCATAAGAGCAATATCTACAACAAAGAGAAACTCTCCAAACCGCTAAGCTATTACGCCTCAATCCGCCCGACGAACTATCAGCGGGAGGAGACTGCCCGTCAGGAGGCGGAAGCGGCAAAGGCGGCAAAGAAAGCCGCAAGATAAGGGTTAACAAGACAGGTGTTAAATGGGAAAACAGGTGGTAACTGAAAAAGAGGTGTTGGCTGCACTGAGTAATGTGCAGGAGCCAGAGCTGCATAAAGATCTGGTTTCGTTGAATATGATCCGGGATGTCTCGATCGAAGGATCGCAGGTTAAGTTTACCGTGGTGTTGACGACCCCAGCCTGCCCGTTGAAGTCGCAGATTGAGCGCCAGGCTCGGGAAGCGGTGGCTGCCTTGCCCGGGGTTGAGGCGGTGGAGGTCACCCTGGATGCCAATGTTCCAACTGATGGGAGAGCGCGTGGCGTTCTGGATTTGCCGGTGCGCAACGCGATCGCGGTGGCGTCTGGAAAAGGAGGCGTGGGAAAAAGCACTGTGGCAGTGAACATCGCCGTGGTGCTTGCCGCAAGTGGAGCAAAGGTGGGCTTGTTGGATGCCGATATTTACGGACCGAACATCCCGACCATGATGGGTGTGGATCGCCTGCCACCGATCAGGAACCAGAAATTGGTCCCAGCCGAAGCTTATGGGGTCAAGGTGATGTCAATCGGCTTTCTGGTCAGACCAGATCAGCCTCTGATCTGGCGTGGTCCGATGTTGCATTCCGCCATCCGCCAATTCCTGACCGATGTGGACTGGGGCGAGTTGGATTATCTGGTGGTGGATTTGCCGCCAGGCACCGGAGACGCGGCGCTGAGTCTGGCACAATCCTTACCCCTCAGCGGTGGGGTGATCGTGACCCTGCCACAGCAGGTCTCTCTGGACGACGCACGCCGTGGGCTAGAGATGTTTCGCCAGCTAGAAGTGCATGTCTTTGGGGTGATTGAGAACATGAGCTACCTTGAGTTGCCGGATGGCACCCGCATGGATATTTTCGGCTCGGGTGGCGGAGAGCGTCTGGCGGCAGAATCCGGCGTACCCTTTATCGGCGCGATCCCGATTGATCCCGCGGTGCGGACAGGCGGCGATGCCGGCAAGCCGGTGGTCGTAACACATCCAGATTCGCCGGTCGCCCAGGCGTTGAAACAGATCGCCATGGATCTGGCAGCTAAAATCAGCGTGGCTGCTGTCAGGCAGACAAATTCTGTGCCGATTAATTTGATCGGTTGATCAACTTTGATCTCGTTTTCGAGCCATGCATGTGCGGGTGGGGAGTTTCCTTGCCCGCACATGATTTATAATTCCAGGAGCGCGCATCTGGCACACTCCGCCAAATTATTGCCCGCTATTTCTTGTTGGATGAGCTGGATGGTACAATAGGAGATAATTCAAGCTGATACGGAAGTGAAATCGGTCAATGATGCAGCCATTTATTATCGGTATCCGTTTCCAAAAAATCGGGAAGATCTATCACTTTGACGCTGGCGAGTACCGCGATATCCAGGTGGGTGATTTTGCGGTGGTGGACACCTCGCGCGGCAGGCAGCTTGGCGAGGTGATCCAGATTTTAGATGATCCGCCGCCGCCCCCCGAAGGTACCTGGAAAACAATCTTGCGGCGCGCAAACCCGCGTGACCTGGTGCTTCGCCAACTGCTGCATAAAAAAGAGCTGGAAGCCACCATCCTTTGTCGGGCGAAAACTGCTGAGTTGGGCATCCAGGGGGTTAAGATCGTCGGCGCCGAGTACTCGTTCGATGGCACGCGCTTATCACTGTTGTATAGCACTGAAGCCGATCGTAAGGTGGACTTGAAAAAGCTGCGCAGCGCCATGCAACGCACCTATCCGCGCACGCAAATCGAAATGCGCCAGATTGGTCCCAGGGATGTTGCCAAATTATTGGGCGGTATGGGCGCCTGCGGTTTGGAGAATCGCTGCTGCTCCAGGTTTTTGACTGAGTTCAGCCCGATATCAATCAAGATGGCAAAAGAGCAGGGCATCTCCCTTTCTCCGTCTGAGATTACCGGAATGTGCGGTCGCCTGCGTTGTTGTCTGGTTTATGAGTATGAACAATATGTCGAAGCGCGCAAACAGCTACCCAAGCGGGGTAAGAGAGTTGTGACCCCCTTGGGGGAAGGCGTGGTGGCAGATGTATTCCCGCTAAAAGCATCCGTACTGGTTGAGATCGAGGGCAAGGGTCCGCATGAATTTGAGCGTGAGGTCATTCAACCCTGGGATGAGCTGGAAGCTCTGAAGCAGAAAGCCGCGGCGCCCTGTGATAAGCATGAGGGCGGCGAGTGTACCTGCGGGAAATCCGAGCAGACAACCCCACGTCCGACAAAGAAGAAAAAGAAGAGGAAATAGCCGCATTAGACGTGGATGATTTTATCGCCGATGCATTAGCCATAAAGGAGTTCAGCCGGGCGCTGCGGCGAGACTTTCACCGCCACCCTGAACTTGGATTTCAGGAGGTGCGCACGGCTGGGATTGTCCGCCAGGAATTGCAGAATCTGGGGCTGGAGGTGACCTCGGGGGTTGCCAAAACCGGCGTCATAGGGTTATTGGAAGGGGGAAGGGCGGGACCAGTGGTTTTGGTCCGCTTCGATATGGACGCTCTCCCAATTGTGGAGGAAAGCGATGCGGAGTACGCCTCGCAAAACCCGGGTGTGATGCACGCCTGTGGACACGATGGACACACAGCTATCGGCTTAACCGTAGCCCATCTCCTCAGCCAGCGCCAGAAAGACCTGTCAGGCAGCGTGAAATTTATCTTTCAGCCAGCCGAGGAGGGTTTGGGGGGCGCCGAGGGGATGATCGCTGAGGGCGTGCTCGCCAATCCCAAACCAGACTATGCATTCGCCCTGCACCTGTGGAATGAAAAGCCATTGGGCTGGTTTGGCGTCACCCCCGGACCATTGATGGCAGCCAGTGAGGTATTCCATATTCGTCTGATTGGCAAGGGTGGGCATGGAGCGCTGCCACATCTGGCAATTGACCCGGTTGTGGCAGCGTCGCAATTGATCTCCGCCTTGCAAACCATCACCTCACGCAATATATCTCCACTCAGTTCAGCGGCGGTCAGCGTCACTTCAATCCATGCGGGAGAAACTTTCAACGTCATTCCCCAAATGGTTGAGTTGAAGGGGACCATCCGCACCTTCGAGAAAGACGTGCGCCAGCATATTCTGAAGAGATTTCAGGAGATCGCGATGGGAGTGGGAGAGGCGCTGGGGTGTCAGGTCGAGATTGATTTGCAAATGCTCACCCCCGCTGTCGTCAATGACCCGCTGGTGGCACAGCGCGTCCGTGAAATCGGCTCACGCCTTTTCCCTGACGCTATCCTGGACGATGCATTCCAGACGATGGTCTCAGAGGATATGGCGTATATGATGCAGGACATTCCGGGTTGCTATTTCTTGGTCGGCTCTGCCAACCCCGAGAAGGGGCTGGACGCGCCGCATCATCATCCTCGCTTCGATTTCGATGAGGAAGCCTTGCCCAGAGCGGCAGCGCTGATGAGCGCGGTCATCACCAGTTATCTCTCTTGATTCCCATGTCAGAAGGCAACGGGCACAAGAAAGCACTCCATTTCGCCAACCCTCCGAAGCGGGTGGTATCACTGGTGCCTTCGCTGACGGAGAGCCTGTTCGATTTAGGGTTTGGGTCTTCAGTGGTCGGCATTACCGATTACTGTGTCCATCCGGCGGAACCACTTGGTAACCTTCCTCGCCTGGGCGGAACAAAGAATCCCCGGGTTGAGGATATCCTCAAGTTAAAACCCGATCTGGTTTTGGCGAACTGGGAGGAAAATACGCGCCGCACGGTTGAGGCTTTGGAAGAGGCAGGTGTGGCTGTATGGGTGACGTTTCCGAAAACCGTGCGCCAATCTATGGATGTACTTTGGTCTCTTGTCGGCTTATTCAAGAGCACCATGGCGGCATCCAAATTGCAGACTCTAGAGACCACCCTGGATTGGGTGAGAACATCGGTTTCGCAACAAGCCAGGTTGCGTTATTTCTGCCCTATCTGGCATGATGTCTTTCAAGATGATCGTCCCTGGTGGATGGTGTTCAATCGGGATACCTACTGTCACGACCTGCTCGCCATCCTGGGCGGGGTGAATATTTTTTCCGATCGGCTAAGGCTTTATCCGCTAGAAGCCGATTTGGGGCTGGCAGCGCCTGAACCCGATCAAGGGCGCGATGTGCGCTACCCGCGGGTCACCCTGGAAGAGATTCGCGGTGGACAGCCCGAGATCATCCTGCTACCCAGCGAACCGAAGGAGTTCACCAGGTTTGACATGGACCAGATACGATCTCTTCTGGCAGAGACGCCTGCGGTGGAGAATAACCGCATCCATCTGATTGATGGGTCTTTGATTACCTGGCATGGAACTCGCCTGGCTCATGCTTTACGCGAGCTGCCAGGACTGTTTACTCCATAAATGCCCTTTTAAAGTCGGATTCGGTCCATAAACTTGACGCCTGGGATGAAGGGTGATAAAATTTGTTTATACAAATCATCAGATTAATCATAATAATCGGTTGATATAAAAAGCGCTGATTTTAAAAAAATGCCTCAGAATCATCTCCAAAACACATTTATCCAATATCTGGCTGACTCTTATGATGCGGGCGATCCACGGGGTAGGGTGCCCCCTCTAAGCGCTCTGAGCCAGGAACTGGGCGTCAGTGTTTCTCGCCTGCGGGAGCAGCTTGAGGTGGCGCGCGCCCTGGGTTTTGTTGAGGTCCGCCCCCGAACCGGAATCCGCCGCCTTCCTTATTCTTTTTTGCCAGCGGTAAGTCAGAGCATCTCGTATGCCATCGAGATTGATCGGGATTATTTCGATTTCTTTTCAGAGTTGCGCAATCACCTGGAGTCGGCTTATTGGGATGAAGCTGTGCGCATGTTGACCGCAGAGGACCATGTTGAACTGCAAAGTCTGCTTGCCAGGGCGTGGAGCAAACTGCGCAGCCCTCAGATTCACATTCCCCACGCGGAACATCGTCAGCTCCACCTGGGGATTTATCAACGCCTGGAGAATCCCTTTGTATTGGGCATCCTCGAAGCCTATTGGGAAGCATACGAGGCGGTCGGGTTGAACATGTACGCCGGATATGATTACCTGGAGCGGGTTTGGGAATACCACCAGCAGATGGTGGACGCGATCTGCTCAGGGGATTTTCAGGCTGGATATCAGGCATTGGTGCAACATAAAGATTTACTCTACCACCGCCCTGTGGAAAGCCTGATGGGTGAGATCGCCTCGGGTCCGGTTCAAAACCAGGATGATGTTGCCTAGTGATTAAGATCAAAGGAGATTAAATGTCTGCATTTCAAACCACGGTTGAAGTTGAATCAGAAGTTGACGCAGAACAGGCGGTCAACAATTTTTCAATCACTGTTGGGACTGTGAACGGCTCGGGCAGTCAGACATCCAATCTGACGCTCCTGCGCGCCCTTTTCAGGATGGGCATCCCGGTATCTGGAAAAAACCTGTTCCCCTCGAACATCCAAGGGTTGCCAACCTGGTACACCATTCGGGTCAACAAAGATGGTTTCATCGCCAGACGTGAAGAGAACGAGGTGGTTGTCGCAATGAACCCGGCGACGTTCATGCAAGATCAGGCTGGGGTGCTTCCGGGAGGCGCGTTTTATTACGCAGACGATATCCGCCTGCCCATCAATCGCAAGGATATCCATGCTTATCCCATGCCGGTGAAACAGTTATCCAAAGAGAGCGGAGCGCCTTCTAACCTGCGAGACTATGTCGCCAACATGGTGTACGTGGGCATCCTCTCCCAGATGTTGGGGATTGACCTGGATAATATTTATCAGGCGCTCAATTTTCATTTTAAAGGCAAGGCTAAACCAATTGACCTCAATTATGGCGTGGTGCAGGCTGCCGCTGAATGGGCTGCCCGCAACCTTGAGAAGCGTGACCCCTATCTGGTCAGACCGATGGATTTGACCCGCGACTTAATTATGGCGGACGGGAATACCGCCGCTGCTCTGGGCGCGATTTACGGTGGGGTGCAGTTGGTCTCCTGGTATCCCATCACGCCTGCCTCCAGCCTGGCAGAGAGCCTGCAAACCTACCTCCCAATGTTGCGCAAAGACCCAGAAGAGGAAGGGAAGAATACGTTTGCGATCATTCAGGCGGAAGATGAGCTGGCGGCGATTGGCATGGCTGTCGGCGCTGGTTGGGCTGGACTGCGGGCGATGACCTCCACCTCCGGTCCGGGTTTGAGCCTGATGACGGAGTACGCCGGCATGGCTTACTTTGCCGAGGTGCCGATTGTGGTTTGGGATGTTCAGCGGGTTGGTCCTAGCACCGGTCTGCCCACCCGAACCGCTCAGGGCGACCTGACTTTCACCTACTTTATGGGGCATGGCGATACCCAACAGGTGATTTTATTGCCCGGCTCAGTAAATGAATGCTTTGAATTTGGATGGAAAGCGTTTGATATCGCCGAACGGCTGCAAATGCCCGTTTTCGTCCTATCGGATTTGGATCTGGGAATGAACAACTGGATGACCAAGCCGTTTGAATATCCGGATAGACCCATGGATCGCGGTAAAGTCCTCTGGGAAGAAGATTTGGAGCGCCTCAAAGGGCAGTGGGCTCGCTACAAAGATGTGGACGGCGATGGCATTCCGTATCGGACTGTGCCCGGGAATCGTCACCCGAACGCCTCTTACTTTGCTCGGGGCACCGGTCACACGGAGGACGCCCAATACTCGGAGGATCCGGTCGTCTGGCATGAGAACCTGGAGCGTCTGAAACGAAAGTATCAGACCGCAAAAGCCTATGTACCCAAGCCGGTAATCGAGACGATGCCGGGTGCAGAGATAGGCATCATCGCTTACGGATCAACCGAACCGGCTGTGGCGGAAGCTCGCTACCAGTTGCAAGCCAGGGGCATCCCTTCGGATTATCTGCGCTTACGCGCTCTGCCTCTCACCGATGAAGTAGGCGAATTCATCGGTAATTATGAAAAGGTTTTTGTTGTGGAGATGAATCGAGACGGGCAGCTCCATCAATTGTTGGCGATGGAATATCCTGGCAAAGCCACACGCCTGAGATCGGCGGCTTACACCGATGGGTTGCCCTTTACAGCGCGTCGAGTGCGCGAAATGATTATGGCTAAGATGGAGTAAGGCGATGAGTGAACAAACAACCTCAACCGGATCACGTTTACAGGTCAATTTGATCGGTCTGACGAAAGCCGATTACCGTGGCAACCCGAGCACGCTCTGCCAGGGGTGTGGACACAATTCGATTGCCAGCCAGATTATTGCCGCAGCGTATGAGATGGATATTGAGCCGGAGAGCGTGGTGAAGTTCAGCGGTATCGGCTGTTCCAGCAAAAGCCCATTCTACTTCCTGAACCGCTCATTTGGATTCAACGGCTTGCATGGGCGTATGCCTTCCCTGGCAACCGGCGCCTTGTTTGCCGACCACACCTTGCGCGGCATCGGCGTCAGCGGCGATGGCGATACCGCCAGCATTGGGATGGGACAGTTCAAACATATCTTGCGGCGCAACACGCGTATGGTGTATATTGTGGAAAACAATGGAGTGTATGGACTCACCAAAGGGCAATTCTCTGCCACCGCAGAAGTTGGCTTGACTTTGAAGAGCCAGGGCACCAATCCATACATGCCGGTGGATATCGCCTGGGAAGCGCTGGTCGGGCACGCCACTTTTGTGGCGCGTTCCTTTGCGGGCGATCCAAAGCAGGTGAAAGAATTGATCAAGGCGGCGCTCAGCCATGATGGCATCGCGGTGCTGGATATCATCAGCCCTTGTGTCACTTTCAACAATCAGGATACTGCCATGCACTCTTACCAATGGGGCAAGAATCATGAGGTGGCTTTGCATGAGCTGTCTTACGTACCCCCTGCGGAGGAGATTATGGTGGAATATGAAGAGGGGGAAGATGTCGAGGTGACCATGCACGATGGCTCGGTGGTCATCTTAAAGAAACTGGAGCGGGACTATGACCCGACGGACCGGGTTGAAGCCATGCGCGTGCTTGAGGAAGCCAATGCCTGCAATTGCCTGATCACCGGTCTCATCTACATTGACACGAGCCAGCCATCTCTAACCAGCCTGTACAACCTCCCCTCAACCCCGTTAAATCGCCTGAGGGAGAACCGTCTCCGCCCGCCCAGGGAGAGCATTCAGCGGGTCAATGAGTTGATGTTTTGACCTGTGAAGGGATAAATCATCCGGCGCTGGTATCCATGCCAGCGCCGGTTTGGTTTATGTTATCGGCTGTTATTGTTGCGAAATTTGCGCCAGTAGCGTTGAATTCCATAACCCGACATCCAGGATGGGTTGGCGTGCTCGTACGCCTGAATCTGTTCGATCGGGACGCCATCGGCAAGAGCGCGTTGTGACGACCATTCACTCAGCCTTTCATTGATCTCTTCTACCGGTGGATCGGATATCATGATGGTCTCGATCCAGGCGATAGTCTGGTCCAAAAGCTCACTTAAGGCTGACAGGTGCCAGTGAGCGTCATTAAAAATCCCGAAATGGGTGGGGGCGATGCGAGTGAAATTCAGAGATTGTAAGCGTTTCAGGCTGTTACGCCATACCTCCGGCTGAAACTCGGGGGGTGGCATAGGCAAGCGCAGGTGGTGTGTATCCGCCATACGTACTCCACCGATGTCTCCAGAGAAGCATACATCATCCATCAGATAAGCCAGGTGGTGATCAGCATGCCCGGGGGTGTCAAAAGCCTGCAGGCATAGCCCATCCAATTCGACCACCTCTTCATCCTGCAAAATTGACAGTTTCTCCTCCGGGACGGGTAAAAACGGTCCCCATAATGCTTCCATCTGATCGCCGTAGATCCGGGCGGCGCTGGCGAGCAGCTTCTCCGGATTTTGCAGGTGCGGAGCTCCCACCGGATGGACATGGATTTGAGCCCCCTGGCGCGACAGCCAGCCGGCTGCTCCGGCATGGTCCAGATGGATATGGGTCAAGAAGACATGCGTGACGTCTTTAAGGGTGAAACCAAGAGCCCGTAAGCCAGCCTGGAGGGCAGGCAGGGTTGAGCCAGGACCGCACTCGATCAGGGCGACGCCATCAGTGTGGGGGATGAGATAACAGGCAATTGCGCCTGGGATGCCCATGAAATTAAGGTCTATGGTGTGGATGCTTTTTTCCGTCATATATTTTCTTCTAAAAAACGATGGGTTCAAAAGTACACGAAAGTATACAACAGAAATGAAAGGGTGTAGCGTTTCACTACTGACCCGAGATGATAACCCGATGAGAATTGCATGAGAATTTGTTAAGAACCCTTAACAACCACATGACAAATTGCATGTTGACGAAGAGTTTAATATGTGATATTTTTTCACTATCGGATTAGCTTACAAAAATGTAAGGCTTATCTCTTTGTTTTTAATTGATCAACCATCGTGAGGAGGTGAGACCCAAAAATTTTGCTTAATGGATTTGACGACAACATAATATCTTTATCGATTGACAATCCAGAACATCACATATTACAGGAGACTAACGATGACACTCGCCCAAGTAGTCTATCAAATGTCGAACGACGCAGAATTCGCCTCGGAGCTGTACTCCAATCCTGAGGCAGCCTTAGCCCAGCGCGGACTGAAGATCAGCAACGAAGAGCTGGCGTTCCTGCTGAGCGCCCGCCATCGTGTTGAGCAGCAGAAGCTGGATGTGGTTTCCCTCTCCGATGTTGGAAAACAAGCTTGGAGATAAGTTCTAATCGGTTTCTTATCCAGCTCGATACATAAGGGGTTAATTGAACAAATAGAAAATTTGTGGGCAGGCTCGAGCGCGTGGTCTGAGCTGGTGGAGGCGATGCGCCTGGCTGTCTTCCCCGACCGGAGACAACCTGAAGCGCCCGAATTACCCCGCTGGACGCGCTTGCCCGGTCTATGTTGCCAGGCAGCGGGAGGTTATCCGGAGTGGGCGGATGACCTCACCGTAGCTTGGTTGCTGTTTTACGCCGCCGCTGATTTGATGGATAAAGTGCAGGATAAGGACGAGCCTGACCCGTGGTGGCGCGAGTTGGGACCTGGCGCGGCGCTGGGTGCCGCAACCGGCATCTATTTCAGCGCTGCTCTGGCTTTGAACAAACTTTATCACCATCCTGTCAGCCGATCTGTCGCAGATGAAATTACCGAAAATTTTTATAACGCTTTCCTGGTGATGACCAGCGGGCAGTATCGAGATATCGTTGAGCCACCGCAAACACTGGATCGTTATTGGGAGATTGCGGCGGCTAAATCCGGCGCGTTTTTTGGCGTCGCCTGCCGCTCAGCCGCCCGTTTGGCGATGGATAAGCCGGATTTGTTGCAGGATTATTATTTATTTGGGCATCATTTCGGTCTGCTGGTGCAGATCCGTGATGACCTGGAAGACCTTCAAGCGCCGACAGAGACCGGCGTCCCGGGGCAAAAAATTCAACTTGCGCGTTCACTGGCGGTGGTTTATGCCCTGTCTGTACTGCCCCCCGCCGACTGCCGGCGCTTGAAATCCATCCTAGCCGAAGCTCCACATGATCCGCTGGTTGCTGAGGAGTTGATCGGTCTGCTCAATCGTGCCAACACGGCGTTATACCTGATGGCTGAGATGGAACGCCAGCGCCAATTGGCTCTGAACGCCATCCATCGTGCGGCGCAACCCTCCCCGGCGAAAGAGATGCTCATTGCTTATCTAACAATCTGACCCCGAGTCGTTATTTGTGATCATCAGGTTTGGTCAGTGACGATGCGCCTGACCAAACCTGCTTTAATTACTGTAAGGTAAGGGTAAGTTATTCCAAACAGGCTTTATGTTACAATCTTAAAGAATCTTTTTAGCCTGGATGAGATGAACACCTTACAACGCATCTGGAGTACGCTGCCTTTCTTGATCGCTCTGGCGGTCCTGGTTTTTCTCGGCTGGAGCGCGTCTTGGGCATTGGATTATCCATATGATGGTGTGGGAGGGTATGATCCGGATGGTGTCATTTTAGGAGTTGATCCCGATGGTCTGGCGCAGGGGATTTTAGAACCCGGCGACCAAGTGATTTCGGTGAATGGCGTGCCCTGGATCGAGGCGCGCCCGATGTACACGGGTCAATCCGCCGGCGACCAGGTTCAAATGATAGTTCAGCGGGGAGATTCTATCCTTTCGGTTACGATTGAACTGACACAACCGACTTTCGTTGAATTAATGACCCGAATTGCGCCGCTGCTGGTGGCGTTGATTTTTTGGTTGGTCGGATTTGGGGTGCAGGCGTTTAAACCGGCTTCCGAGCCGGCGACCTTATTGTTTTTCTTCTTTCAGGCAGCGGCAGCTTTATTGATCGCCGGTGCCACGACAAATATTGGACCAGCCTGGACCAGCAGCCTGCTATACTTTTTGTATTGGCTCATCGGTCCCTTAGCCATCCATTTTCATCTATTTTTCCCTCAAGACACAAAACTGTCCGGCAAAATCTACTGGATATTAGCTTTATATGCATTGGCAGCCTT
>FWPV01004657.1_pt1 | contig 28589 bp, 26 predicted proteins | sample 2228371 | NCBI WGS metagenome assembly FWPV01 (sample SAMEA103939776, study PRJEB20133) | metagenome | reverse complement strand
CCTACTTTTACAATTGATCCCATAGATGCTAAAGATTTTGATGATGCTATTAGTTTCCAGGTTCTACCCAATGGTAATTATGAAATAGGAATACATATTGCTGATGTTACTTATTATGTGAAGCCTGGAACTTTAATAGATGAGGAAGCTGCCCAAAGGGGAACTTCAGTGTATCTTGTCGACAGGGTAGTACCCATGTTACCAGAGAAGCTATCCAATTTGGTTTGTTCCCTACGTCCGCATGAAGATAAGTTATGCTACTCGGCAGTATTTGAGATGGACGATAAGGCAAGGGTACTAAATCAGTGGTTTGGCAGAACCATTATTAACTCCGACAGGCGTTTTAACTATGAAGAAGCACAACAAATTATTGAAACCGGACAGGGTGATTTTGCAGAAATTTTAATTAAACTTAATGAGCTGGCCAAAATCATGCGAGCAGAAAGGATGCGTAAAGGTGCCATTGAGTTCGATAGGCTAGAACCCAAATTTGAACTCGATGAACAGGGGCGTCCTTTGAGAGTATATTTTAAAGAAAATAAAGATTCCAATAAATTAATTGAGGAGTTTATGCTACTGGCCAACAGAAGAGTGGCCGAATGGGTCGGCAAACATTTTAATCCTAAAAAGGTACCCACTTTTGTTTATCGTATTCATGACAAGCCTAATGAACAAAAACTAACTGCTTTTGCCGAATTTGTTAAAAATCTGGGCTATAAGATTAATACTTCTAATGCTCATAAAACAGCTGAAAGTATAAACAACTTGCTTGCTCACGTGAAAGGCAGAAACGAGCAGGGGGTAATAGAGAATCTGGCACTTAGAGCTATGGCTAAAGCTGAATATTCAACTCAGAATATAGGACATTACGGACTTGCTTTCGACTATTACACTCATTTTACCTCGCCCATACGTCGTTATCCCGACATTATGGTACATCGTTTACTCGATCATTATTTAAATAATGGTACCTCAAAAGATAAAAACCGATACGAAAAATTATGCAAACATGCTTCGGAGATGGAACGACGTGCTACTGAAGCAGAACGTGCCTCTATCAAATATAAGCAGGTGGAATTTATGAGTAACAAAATTGGAAAAGTCTTCGATGGAACGATATCCGGAGTTACAGAATGGGGACTTTATGTTGAGATAAAAGAAAATCTTTGTGAAGGTATGATTCCGATACGAGAAATAGACGATGATTTTTATTATTTCGACGAAGAAAAGTTTTGTTTAGTAGGGAAACGCTATGGTCGTAAATTTCAAATTGGTGATACGGTTAAAATAAAAGTTTGGCGTACTAATCTATTAAAAAAACAGATCGATTTTAAACTGTTTGAAGAGTAAAAAAAAGAAAAAAGTACAAACACCAATGCACGAATTATCTATTGTTCAATCTATTATTACTACAGTTTCTCAATCTATTCCCATAGAGAAACACAGAGGAGTAAAATATATTTATTTGAAGATAGGGGTTTTAAGTGGTATTGAAATCGATGCTCTCTTTTTCTCATTCGATCTTTTAAAAGAAAGAACTGATTTCTCAGGGGCTTCCTTAAGTGTTGAAATTCTTGAAGCTGAAGGAATATGTTCTCATTGCCAAAATAAGTTTTATTTTTCTTCCTATGGAACAGCCTGCCCTTCCTGTGGAAATTATGATATACAGATTACCCAGGGTAAAGAAATGCTTGTAACAGGAGTTGAAATTGAATAAAAGAGGAACGCAACCCCTCAAGAGAAAGAGTTGCGTTGACCTACTAACCAACCTAACCAACAACTACTACTAACCATTATTGCTGCTTGCTTTTAACAGAAAGTTCTATAAGCTTATAAAATATAGGTTTGGCTTGCATATCCCTATCAAATATGAGCGGATAATTTCTGCGTTTTACCACGGGATAATAATTTAGCCAACTATATTTGTCACTAATTCCCCAGAAGGTCACACTTTTAATTACATTTCTATGTTTTAGGAATTGTCGGAATACCATTTCATATTGTTCATTAAAACGGGCTTCAAGGTCGGGGGTGAGAGTGTCATTTTCACCTGGGAACATTTTTCGGGGCATTTTTTCCCAAGGATAAAGAGAAATATCGAGTTCGGTAATATGAATGATTAACCCTAATGAAGAAAAACGCAGAATAGCATCTTCTAAATCTTTTTCAGAGGGTTCGTATACTGACCAGTGCCCCTGTAGGCCAACCCCATGAATGGGGATACTTTTATCAACTAGCTTCTTTAGAAGTGTATAAATACGTTCTCTTTTTTCAGGACGTTCTGAGTTATAATCGTTATAAAAAAGCAAGGCATCAGGGTCGGCTGCGTGAGCATATTCAAAAGCCTTCTCTATATATTCTTCTCCCAGTATCTGATACCAGAGGGATGGACGATAAATACGTGTACTGTCGTCATCAACAGCTTCATTGACTACATCCCAACAGTATACCACACCCTTATAGTGAGATACTACTGTGGTGATATGTTCCTGTAAACGTTTCAATAATAATTCTTTTGAGACAACTTTACCTTTATCATAAAAAAACCAATCGGGAACCTGTTCATGCCATACTAAACAATGTCCTCTTATTTTTTTATCATACTTAATTGCATAATTAACAATAGAGTCGGCTCGTTCGAATTTAAAAACATTTTCTTCAGGATGAATTACAATAGGTTTCATCTCATTTTCACAGGTTATACTGTTAAAGTGTTTTCTAAGTAGCGGTTCAGTTTCATTTGAAATACTTTTTAAAGATACAGCTGTACCAATATCAAAATAAGAATGATAAGCTTCGGAAAAAGAAATGTCCTTATTAACTTCTTTTTGATTATGCCTGTTACATGATATAGTGATCAAACCAATAAATCCTGCTATAAGAAAATACATATTTGTTGCATTCATATAAAGCAAACTTTTTTCTTTCAAAATAAATACAGGATGAAAAAAAATGTATGATTTATATAATGCAAAGAGGTAGAAAAATCTGTCGTGAAATGTTGTGCTATATCAAAGAAATCTTATCGTATATTATACGCTTTTATAAGGTTTAAAGTGTTCAATTTCCTGATTTATACGAAATGAAAGACAGAAAATTCTCCCTTCTAAGATAAAAATAGAATATAGCTTTGAGGAGTATTTTGTACTGGAAGGTACAATGTGGTTTTAACAAACAGCTACTAGCACTATTAATCATCAAAAACCATTAAATGTATGAAACGAAAAATTTACAAGAAAAGTTGGCTCAGCAGTGGTTTACAGCGTATAACTACGCTGTTTTTAGGACTACTTATGTTTACTGCTGTTATTGGGCAGGAAAAGACGGTAACGGGAGTTATTTCCGACAAGAACGGGGAACCGTTACCAGGGGTAAATGTTATTATTAAAGGTACTACCTTGGGCGTTGTTTCCGACCTTAATGGAAAATTTTCTATTAAAGTGACCGACCCCGAAGCAGTACTTGTATTTAGGTATGTTGGTTACGAGACTCAAGAAGTAAAGGTAGGAGATTTGACCAGCATTAATGTAACCATGAATGAAGAAGTAAAAGAACTTGATCAAGTTGTGGTTATAGGTTATGGTAAAGTGAAAAAAAGTGACTTAACTGGTGCAGTTGCCTCCGTTTCGGCCTCCAGTTTTCAAGGGGTTGTAACGACCAACCTTAACCAGGCACTTCAAGGTCGAGCAGCAGGGGTAAATGTGATCTCCAATACAGGTATGCCTGGTGGATCTGTTACCATTCAGGTGCGCGGTATGAGTTCAGTGAACGGAGGTTCACCCTTAGTAGTTATTGATGGTATTCCAGGTGGTGATATCAATAGCCTTAACCCAGCCGATATAGAAAGTGTGGAAATTTTAAAAGATGCCGCCTCTCAGGCAATATATGGTGCCAATGGGGGTAATGGCGTTATAATTGTCACAACCAAAAAAGGGAAAGAAGGTAAAGTTCAAACAACCTTTAATGCCTCCTATGGATGGCAGAATGCTGCCAGTAAAATGGAGATGATGAGCAATAAGGATTATGTTCTTTTGCAAGCAGAATTGGGTAACTGGAACTATTACCGTAGCAATCCAGATGATATTCCTTATTACGATTACAACGATTTGTTGTTCCTGGATAATGTTCCGGTAGAAAATTATGACTTCTCTACCAGCGTGGGTACCGATCGTTCAAGCTTTTATATCAGTGGTGCTTACATGAATCAGGATGGGATAATTAAAAAATCTGGTTATGAAAAACTTAATTTCCGTATAAATGGAGAACAAAAACTTACAGAAAAAATTAAGTTTGATCAGAATATTTCCTATGTAAACACGGTAACCGAAGGTTTGGAAGAATGGATGTATACTAACATTTATTTTACACCTGTGTTTACTGCACTGGTTTATCCTCCTTATATTCCTCCTTATAAGGATGGAAAGTGGAATGGCGACTCGGTTACGGTTATCAATCCTTTCGTAATACTTGATAATAGAAATTATTGGTCGAAAAATAATAATGTGAGTGGAAATGTAGGATTATCTATTGAGTTATTAAAAGGACTTACCTACTTTCCAAGAATTTCGGGATCCGTTGGAATTAATGACTATCAAAATTTTGATCCCAAATATGATTTTAGTTCAAAACAGAATAGAAATAAGGCACAATTAACCAAGGGTATGACCCGTCAATTTGGTTGGACGGTACAGAATGTACTAAATTATAACTTTAAAGTTGAAAGACACGATATAACACTTATGTTAGGACAGGAGGCAAATAGGAATTGGGGATACGATATTAATGGGATGCGTCAGGAGTTTAAGAGTACCATACCCAATATGCTTTATTTTAATAAATCACTCGACGATACTACCAATGCTCAAATTGTAAGGGGAGGGGGTTATGAAAACAGAAGATTGTCCTATTTTGGTCGTATCAACTGGAACTGGAGAGAACTTATCCTTTTACAATTAAATTATAGACGTGATGGAAATTCAAACTTTGGTCCAGCCAATCGTTTTGGTGATTTCTGGTCATGGTCGGGTGGTTTCAAGTTTAGCGAACTACAAGCAATAAAAGATTTAAATTTGCTAAGTTTTGGTAAATTACGTGTATCTTACGGGGAAACAGGACAATTTGCTAGAAGTAACTGGCCATATCTTGCAAAAATCTTAACTCCCGGAACTTATAGCTATTCATTCGATAACAGTGCTTCCTTAATAGGGGCAGGTCCTGTACAAATTGCTAATCCCGGTATTAAATGGGAAACCGTTAAAAGTACTGATATTGGTGTCGATTTGGGATTTCTCAATGATCGATTGAGTATCACTTTCGACTATTTTAATAAAGTTAATGAGGATATGCTCAATTATAAGGATGTAACCCAGATGGTAGGTACTTTCCAAACAAATAGTAGTGGAGAAGGTGGAGACACAAGACCTGAGGTAAATTTTGGTAGTGTTCGTAACCGTGGGGTTGAATTGGGCTTATCCTTCAAACAAGCACTGGGTGATTGGAAGTTACAATTCGATATGAACCTTACCTATCAACAAAATGAAATCACTCGTCTGGCAACCGACTCTGTAGTAAGGGGTAGTGTACATAATGAAATTATAGGCATTACCATTCAAAAAGTAGGACATCCCATTGGATCATTCTGGGGATATCAGGTACAAAGCATAATAAAAGAGGGTGATCCAAAGGTATATTATCCTAAATCTAAAAAAGATGTGTATTTTATTTTAAATAGCAATGGAGATACAATACCTTTGCCAACAGCTAAAGAAGGAGATGTTCGCTGGAAAGACAACAACAACGATGGAAAGATAGATGACAAGGACCGTACTTTTATTGGTAATCCGCATGCACCCTTCCTGTTTAGTTTTTCCTTCAATATTAATTATAAACAATTCGATTTCTCTGCCTATTTTAATGGTACCTATGGGAATGATATTTATTTTGGTGCAGGAAGATTTATGTCTCTTGATATGAGCACAACTGGAATACCGATGCAGGAAATCGTAGCGCCGAATTTGCCAATCGTTATCGCGATCCTTTAATTGATAAACAGGGCAATGTGGTGGATCCAGGAAATAAAAGTTATGTGATGCCAAGAATGGGCGCTCAAAACTATGCCAGATCGTCCGATTTATATATTAAGGATGGTTCTTATCTGCGTTTGCAAAATGTACAATTGGGATATACCTTACCTGTATCGGTTAATAATTTGCTAAAAATTCAAAAGTTACGTATTTATACCTCAATCACCAATGTATTTACCCTAACAAAATATAAAGGTTTTGATCCTGAAGTGGCTCGTTATGACCTTTTTGAAGATCCTTCCATTTTAGGAATAGATATCGGAGGCTATCCTAAAGCAAGAGTTTGGACGGTTGGTGTAAATCTTGTATTTTAATTTATGAAAAAAATATTGCGTATGAAAACATATATTAATAAAATTATAGTAGCATCCTTACTAATACTTTCTACTTTCAGCTGTAAGGAGGAATGGGTAAACGTAGAACCTATTGCTACAGAGGATGAAGCTGCATTTTATCTGACAGAGTCGGATGCAGAACAGGCGGTAACAGCCGTGTATGCTCAATTAGCTTACATGACCACATGGGATCGTCATATACAGATGATATTTGGTAGCATAGCATCGGACGATGCCGATGCAGGAGGAGAGGATCAGAGCGACGTTGTGGAATACCAGGATCTCGATCGTCTTACACACTTGCCCTCCAGTAATGTAATATTGGAGAATCCATGGGAAATTTTATGGAAGTCGGTTGCACTGGCCAACAAAGCACTTGAAAAATTACCAAGAATTCCCGATATTGATCCCGAGGCTAATCGCGATTTAATAAACCAACGAATAGGAGAATTAAAGTTTTTACGTGCTTTAAATTATTTTTATCTAACATTATGCTTTGGGGAAGTGCCTTTAATCGATCATGTTTTGAGTGCCGATGAATATGCTCAAGCACGTACTCCTCTTCGTGAGCTATATGATTTTATGGAAAAAGACCTCAAGGATGCCATTGCCGTTTTACCCTTAACCAGGAATGGAAGTAATGTTGGTCGTGCCACAAAAGGGGCAGCCAGGGCACTCCTTGCAAAAATATACTTATTTGAATCTTCCTATGCACGTAACTATCCTGGGGACCCAAGATTTGCCAACCTGAGAGAACGTTGGGATGAAGTACTTAGTACCGCTGAGGAGGTTATAAACTCAGGCGTTTATAAATTAGTGGGTATTGATGGAGAGAGATATGATACCTGGATGGGTAATGTAGATGGTTTCCGTTTTATATTCACCTCAGCTGGGGATAACTCAAAAGAGTCGATATTTGAGGTTCAGAACATCAACGATGGAAAGGGATGGTTGCAATCTCGAGGTTCTTCCATTATCAACTGGTCTGCTGCACGTTACTATTATGATATAAAAACCTCAGGTAGCCCAAAAACAGCTACAAGTTATTGGGGATTCAATATACCCAGAGAAGAGCTGGCAGCCGAATTTGAGGAAGGGGATGCCCGTTTTGGTACTACTATTCACATTTCACGTAGTGATTCTCGTTTAGGAAACACTATTAAACAACCTTCGTGGAACATCAATGACTCAATTAATCTCGAAAAGGGTTGGTTCCCAATTTGTTATACGAATACTTCAACGGGCATGTATCAGGCAAAGTTTGAAGTATCGTGGGCGGAGTATAAATCAGGTACGGGAGCCTGGACAGAAGCACCTATAAATACCAAGATAATTCGTTATGCCGATGTAGTGCTTATGGCCGCTGAGGCTGCTGTAATGTTAGGTAATAATGCAAAGGCCTTAACCTACATCAACATGATTCGTACCCGTGCTCGTAATTGTAGCACATCTGGGGTACCAGCTGATCTCACTGGAACCATTACTCTCGATCAGGTTAAAAAAGAACGTAGGGTAGAACTTGCACTCGAAGGGCACCGATTCTTCGATTTGGTTCGCTGGAATGATGCTTATAATAAACTTAATGACATGGTAAGAACTGCCGATGGATATATAATCCAATATGTTAAAGGAAAGCATGAATTTTTCCCCATACCCCAGCGTGAAATTGACCTGAGTGAAGGAAAGTTAAAACAATACGGAGAGTGGTAAATAGTTAGTTAGTAAGTAAGTTAGTAGTTTTTTAAGCCATACCCTAAGAGGGTATGGCTTTTTCTATTTGCATTGGTTTAATTTTTTTAATTTAAAATTGAAAAATTTTTGTTGCTCAATCAACAAAAAAACATTAAGATTATTAAACTTTTTTTTAAAAAGGTGGTTATAATCAAAAAAAAGAAAATATGGACATAAAAAGCCAGAGAAAATTACAAACATCACGAAGAAAATTTTTACAGCAACTGGCATTATGGGGCGGAGGTTCAGTACTAGCGGGAGGTGCCATTGCTTCTGCTATTCATTATGAAAATAAAAAAAAGAATGCTCAACATATACAGGCTATAGCCGATCATAAGCATCAGATACATCTTAATAAAGAAGCAATATCGGAGCTTCAACGAAGGGGGAGGGAAGGTATACCTGGCAAACGTTGGGTATGGGTAATAGATTTGGCTAAGTGTAAGAATGCCCAACGTTGTATGACAGCCTGTCAAGAGGCTCATCATTTACGTCCCGAACAAAGCCATATGAATGTTCTGATTATGCAGGATTCACAACACTCTCCTGCATACTACATGCCCAAGCCCTGTCAGCATTGCGATAATCCACCCTGTGTATCGGTATGTCCAGTAGATGCTACCTTTAAACGTCAGGATGGGGTAGTTCTTATTGATAATCATCGTTGTATAGGATGTCGTTTCTGTATAGCGGCCTGTCCTTACAATGCACGAATGTTTAATTGGATTGAGCCTCTTTATGCAAAAGAAGATGCCAATATGGAATATAATGTTGAGCTCAATCTTCCACAACGCTTAGGGACAATTACTAAATGCCTTATGAGTGCAGATCGTTTAAGAGAAGGGAAACTTCCTTATTGTGTAAACGCATGCCCCAATGGGGTGTACTGGTTTGGTGATGAAAATGAAGATGTGGTAACCAATGGTACCACCCATGAAACAAAGCGCTTAAGTGAATTACTCGAAAAGAATGGTGCCTATCAGCTCATGCCTGAACTGGGAACAAAACCTCGAGTGTATTATTTACCTCCCAAAGATAGAACAATGCCAGTGCGAGAAAAAGATAAACAGAAAGCAAATGAATACGTTCACCATTTTGAAAGTTAATAAAAATTCATTATGAGCTTAAATAAAGAAAAATTTATTCATGACATTTTAAAACCTATCGGATTTAGTAAGGGATATGTACTTTGGATGTCCTTTCTTACCATTCTATTATTTTTATGTTTATATGCTTATTATATTCAATTGAAAGTGGGTTTAGGAGTCACGGGTTTAAGAGATTATATTTCCTGGGGAATGTACATAGCTAATTTTGTTTTTTTTGTGGCAACCAGTTTAATTGGTATGCTTATCAGTGCAGTTCTGGGATTAACAAAGAATACGTGGGCTAATCCATTAACTCGAATTGCATAGATTATTGCTCTTGCCTTTGCAGCGGTTGCAGGGCTGGTGATTATTTCCGATATGGGACGTCCCGATAGGTTTTTATACTTATTTTTTTATGGTAGAATACAATCCCCCATCATATGGGATGTAACCGTGGTGACTACATATGTAGTGATTAGTTTGTTGCTTTTGTATTTGCCTCTTATTCCCGATATTGCTATTTGTAGGGATAAATTGAATAATATACCTAGGTGGCAAAAAAAATTATATGAGGTATTATCATTAAATTGGGCCAATACTCCCGAACAACAAGCAATAATAAAAAAAGGAATAAAAACATTACTCATACTTATTATACCTGTTGCACTTGCGATACATACTGTTACCTCCTGGTTGTTTGCGGTTACACATCGCCCGGGATGGGATAGTACCATTTTTGGACCCTACTTTGTTACAGGAGCCTTTGTAAGCGGTACTGCTGCCGTAATTATTGCCATGTATATTTTCCGTAAAATATACAATCTTGAACGTTACATCACCCTGAGTATGTTCGATAAAATAGGGAAATTGCTGGTATTGGTATCTCTTGTATATCTTTATTTTAATATCAACGAGTTTTTAGTTCCTCTTTACAAGCTCAAAAGGGCTGATTATGTTCATTTGTATGAATTATTTCAGGGGCGTTTTGCTGTCATGTATTGGTTAGTACAGATAGGGGGGTTATTGATTCCCATTATTTTATTATTAATAAAACCACTACGACGTCCATTACCCATGTTAATTATTGCATTAGCTGTAATTATTGGTGCTTGGTTCAAACGATACCTTATAGTAATACCTACGATGCAACATCCTTTTCTACCCATTCAGAATGTTCCCCTTGAGTATCAAATTTATAAGCCCACATTAATTGAAATTGCCATTACCATAGGCCCCATTATTTTAGTTTTGATGATTATTAGTATATTATCAAAAATTTTTCCTATTTTACCTATTCAAGAAGTAGAAAGTCATGAAGATGAGTAAATTAATGAAAGTTTTAGTTTATTTTTTTTATACAGTACTATTCGCAATAAGCACATTAGCCCAAACATCGTGGGAGGTACCTGCCGATAGGGCTTCCAAAACTTCACCTTATCTTTTTGATGAAAATATGAAAAGGCAAGGGGAGGAATTATATAAACGGAGTTGTGCTTCTTGTCACGGTATGCCCGGAGAAGGAAATAACATAAAAACCTTATTACCTATACCACCTGATGTTAAGGAAAAAAAAGTTCAAAATCAAAGCGATGGAGCTTTGTTCTATAAAATAACCGAGGGTAGAGGAGCAATGCCCTCATTTAAATATAGTCTTTCAGAGAAGGAAAGGTGGCAAATAATATCTTTCATTAGAAGTTTTAACGAAAATTATGTTCAGCCCCCTTTGGCCAAATTGGTTGATTCGGCCAAAATTCGTTCTGTTAAGGTAATGATTAGTACCGATTCTTTAAATTATAAAATACGAGTAAATGTTAGTTCTTTTCAAAAGACCGATACTTTACCCTTAAGTGGTGCAGAGGTTAGTCTCTTTGCAAAACGATATTTTGGTAATTTACCTATCGATTCAATGAGAGTTACCTCTTTATTGGGCGAAGCTATTTTTAACTTTCCAAACAATTTGCCGGGTGATTCATTTGGTAGAATCCCTCTAATAATAAAAATAAATCATGAGATGTTTGGAGAGATAGAAAAAACTTACGTTACACATTTAGGAGTACCTACCATAAAACCTCCCCTAACCGAGAAAAATGCCATGTGGAATATTGGAAGTAAAGCACCTCGTTGGCTAATCATTTCATATATACTGGTGGTGGGTGCAATTTGGTTTTTTTTAGTTAAGATAATTATCTCAATTTTTAAAATAAAAAAATTAGGAAAAAACACTAAACTATGAAAAATTTAAGTTTACTTGGCCGAATACTATTTGGTCTACCTTTTGGAATTATAGGTCTGAATCATTTTTTCATGACCGATGTTTTCTTGGGGATGATGACATCTTATATACCAGGCGGGGCATATACAGTTTTTTTAGCAGGATTCTTTCTTATTTCGGTAAGCATACTTATTTTAGTAAATAAGTATGTGGTGGTTGCATGTTATGGTCTTGCGCTTTTATTAACACTTTTTATTCTTACCATACATATACCCAATTTATTTACAGAACATGCAGAGATGGCATTATTTGCCCTTTTAAAAGACGTTGCACTTCTGGGTGGGTGTTTATTGTTAGCTAATTATTATAAGAAAGAATAAGGTTTATATAAATTTAAAATCATGAAAAATTTTATAGTATTAATTGTTTTAATAATTGGGCAAAAGGTAATAGGCGAAGTAAAACTTTCAGAACCAGAAGTGGGTATAATAGAACATTTAAATGATACCATACCTTTTGAATTAAAATTTGCCAATGAGAATGGTGACTCTGTCACACTTCGACAAATAGTAGATAAGCCAACTATTTTTTCTTTTGTTTATTTTGATTGTCCCGGACTATGTAGTCCATTATTAGAAGGAGTAGGGGATGTGATAAGAAAAACAGATTTAATTTTAGGGAAAGATTATCAGGTGGTTACTATTAGTTTCAACTTCAGAGATACTCCTGAAAAAGCCAAAGCAAAGAAGGAAGCTTTTACCAAACGATATGCTAAGGGACATCCTGAGGGTTGGAAATTTTTAACTTCAGATAGTTTAACTTTATTTAAAGTTACCGATGCCTTTGGTTATAAGGTAAAAGCCGTTGGATTCGATTTTGTTCACCCTTCTGCTATCATAGCGGTAAGTCCACACGGAAAGATTACACGATATCTTTATGGGTTAAATTATTTACCCCTTGATTTCAAAATGGCACTCATTGAGGCTCAAAAAGAAGAGGCTCGACCTGCGGGACAGAAGTTAATGCTATATTGTTTTTCTTATGATCCCGCTGGTAAGCGTTATGTTCTGGATATACTTAAGATAAGTGGAACCATACTTCTATTTATCTTAATATTTTTTATAATATGGCTGTGGAGAAATTCTAGAAGAAAAAATAATAATGCTTGAGAAAATTTAATAATAAGGTATTTGTTATGAAAAAGGATATAGAAGAATTTTATAGAGGGAGCTATTTAGAAAATAGTGGCAAATATAGAGGTATTTTAGCCTGGTTAACCTCAACTGATCATAAACGTATAGGATTAATGTATTTATACGCCATTGGATTATTTTTCATAATTGGGGTAATCATTGGTTTGTTGATGCGAATAGAATTGGCTGCGCCCGGAAAAACCATAGTTGAACCACAAACCTATAATGGTTTTTTTACGGTACATGGAATAATTATGATATTTATGGTGGTTATTCCTGGGTTATCGGCAACCTTCGGAAACTTTTGTTTACCCATAATGATAGGAGCACGAGATGTTGCATTCCCTCGACTTAACTTATTTTCTTTTTACCTTTTTCTGGCGGGTTCTTTATTAGCAATACTATCTCAATTTTTACGACAGGGTCCGCCCGATACAGGTTGGACGTTTTATGCTCCTTATAGTACTTCAACTGGAACAAATGTAATAATGGCAACTACAGCAGCCTTTGTGTTGGGATTCTCTTCCATACTAACAGGCCTCAATTTCATCGTAACCGTTCACAGAATGAGAGCGCCCGGTATGACATTTTTTAAAATGCCATTATTCCCCTGGTCTTTATATGCTACAGCTTGGATACAATTGCTAGCTACTCCTGTAGTGGGTATAACACTTCTCATGATTATTGCCGAACGTTTGTTTAATATAGGTTTTTTTAATCCCGAATTGGGAGGCGATCCCGTATTGTATCAACATTTGTTCTGGATCTATTCTCATCCTGCAGTATATATTATGATTTTGCCGGCCATGGGAGTAATAACTGAAATTATTCCCACCTTCTGTCAGCAAAAAGTATATGGATATAGAGCTATTGCACTATCAAGTGTTGCTATTGCAGCAGTAGGATATTTGGTTTGGGGACACCATATGTATACATCGGGAATGAGCGGAAAGTCGTTATGGCTATTCTCCTTTTTGACTTTTGTTGTTGCAGTGCCCAGTGCCATAAAAGTTTTCAACTGGTTAGCTACTATGTATAAGGGTTCTATTGATGTAAAACCTCCTTTCCTATATGCCCTGTTTTTTATATTTCTTTTTACTATAGGTGGTTTAACAGGTCTGGTATTAGGAGCATTAGCTACCAATGTTCATGTGCATGATACTTCATTTGTAGTAGCGCATTTTCATTATATTATATTTGGAGGTATGGGATTTGCTACTTTTGCTGCTATTCATTACTGGTTCCCCAAAATGTATGGTAGAATGTATAATTTAAGATTAGCAACCATCGCTTCCGTTGTTATGTTTATAGGTTTTAATCTTTTATATTTTCCACAATTTATCATTGGTATTGAGGGCATGCCTCGCCGATATTACGATTATTTTCCACAATTTCAACCCGCTCAGGTTATTTCTACCATAGGAGGTTTTGTACTTACTGCTGGTTTAATAATCATGTTTTATAACCTCATACGAGGGGCACGTAAGGGTGAGAAAGCTATTGATAATCCATGGAATGGTGTTACCCTTGAATGGAAAATACCCTCACCACCTCCTCTGGAAAATTTCGAAGAAATTCCTCATATCGAAGAAAAACCATACAAATTCAAATAAAAATGTTTTATGGAGCATCAAACGAAGGTACATGTTTTTGAACATCGAGATGATGAGGCCTCTAAACTTGGAATGTGGCTATTTATTTTTACTGAAATATTGCTTTTTGGAGGATTATTCTTAGTATATGCTGTTTACAGAGCGATTTATCATAACGAATTTCATGAAGCTTCGCTTGAATTGAATGTAATTTTTGGCGCAGCGAATACTATTGTGCTACTTATAAGTAGTATGGCTATTGCAATGGCACTAACGGCACTACAGGAGAATAAAGTTAAGCTCAGTCGACAGCTTATTTGGTTAACAGTTTTCTGTGCTTTTATTTTTATGGTTAATAAGTATTTTGAATGGGGAGCAAAATTCGAACATGATATATTTCCCGGTTCAGATCTTTTGAGAAAACTCGAACATGGACATATCCTTTATTTTGGATTGTATTTTGCAATGACAGGATTACATGCCCTTCATGTAACAGTGGGAATGATTTTACTGATAGTAGTGGAAAGAAAAATTAAAAATGGAAGTGTACATGCTCAAAAATATATGTTTCTTGAAAATTCTGCATTGTATTGGCATCTGGTGGATTTAATTTGGATTTTTCTTTTTCCTTTGCTATATCTTATTACCTAATCTTTTTTTAAAAAAACTAAAAAATGAATCATCAAAACACACATTCAACCCATATAACACCCTATATTACTTTAGCTAAGGTATTGGTGGTTTTAATTGCTTTAACATTGGTTACGGTTGAAATCACTTCTTTTGATTTAAAAGCTTGGAATGTGACAGTAGCTTTATTAATAGCTTGTGTCAAAGGATATCTAGTACTTTCATATTTTATGCATTTGAAATATGAAAGTATGCTAATTAAGATTCTAGTAGGTATGGTAATATTATTATTTGCCATAATAATCATAATAACCTACATTGATTATTTGTTTCGTTAAAAAAACAGGAAAGTATGAATTATAACATACCTTATGGAGCATCAAACTTTGTAGAACCTATCGATAAAACATTTTATTTTATACTGGGTATCGATATTTTCTTTTTTATTCTCATCACAATTTTGATGATATATTTTGTTACACGTTATCATAAAAAAAGGCATAAAGAATCGGTAGAGGTTAAAGAAAAAACCTGGTTGGAGGTAGTATGGATTACAATTCCACTTATTCTGGTATTAGCAATGTTCTATATTGGGTGGAAAAATTATATTCCTTTAAGAAAACCACCCAAAGATGCAATGGAAATAAAAGTAATTGGCAGAATGTGGGATTGGCAGTTTGTTTATCCCGATGGTCAAATTTCAAAGGAATTATATGTGCCCATAAACAAACCGGTTAAGCTAAATTTATACTCTCCCGATGTTTTACATGGGTTTTATATACCTGCTTTTAGGATAAAGGAAGATGTTGTTCCTGGAAAGAATAATTTTACCTGGTTCAAAGCAACCCAATTAGGGGAATACGACATTTATTGTACGGTTTACTGTGGGGTGCGTCATGCTTACATGTATTCTTTAGTGAAAGTATTACCTAGTGAAGAATTTAAAGAAATTTTAAGAAATCTTCCCAAAGAGGGGGAATCTTCAAATGCAGAGGCAGTGCTTCAAAAGTATGGGTGTTTTAGTTGTCACTCAACCGATGGAACTAAGTTAGTAGGTCCTTCTTTTAAGGGTCTTTGGGGAGCAAAGAAGAGTGTTTTACTTGAAAATGGCCAAAAGAGTGAAATTACAGTAGATGAGAAATATATTGAGGAATCAATACTGAATCCTAATGCAAAAGTTGAGGAAGGATATATGCCAAATGTGATGCGTTCGTATAAAGGTGTAATTACAGACGAAGAACTTAAGTTGATGATAGAATATTTTAAATCCTCATCAACGGACGAATAAATGACAAGGGAATTAAGAGAAAATATAAGTATTTTATTGGAGTTATGGAAGCACCGCATTGCTATGATGGTAGCTTTTAGTGCTATTACGGCTTATTTGTTGGCAGTGAAAGGGATTGAAATAACAACATTGATAGGATTATTTTCAGGGGTTTTTCTAATGGCAGGTGGTGCAGGTAGCCTCAATCATTGGCAGGAAAAGAACTATGATGCCCTGATGGAACGAACCCGTCATCGACCCTTACCCACTGGAATTATTCCTTCCCATTATGCTCTTTTCATTGCTATAATTTCCATCATCATAGGTGCATTTATATTATATGTATCTGCAGGAATCATTCCGGCTTTATTTGGTTTATCTAATGTTTTGTGGTACAATGGTATCTATACTCCTCTTAAAAGAATAACCCCTTTTGCCATTATTCCTGGCTCTGTTATTGGAGCTATACCTGCATTTATTGGTTGGTCGGCAGCTAATGTTTCCCTGTTAGATGTAAGACTTTGGATTTTATCCCTATTCCTTTTTTTCTGGCAAATACCACACTTCTGGTTACTTTTAATAAAATATGCTGAAGATTATGAAAAAGCAGGTTTTGCTTCTATAAAAAATGCTTTTCATATAAATCACCTGCGATGGATAATTTTTCCATGGATAATGATAACTACAACTATTTCATTAACTTTCCCTTTATTCGGTGTTGTAAACTCCATTTTTGCTGCCGTATTAATTATTGTTTCAAATATCATGCTCATTTTTTTGTTTATAAGATATTTACTGGGCAAAGAAAATACAGAATCGAAACGTTTGAAAGCAGCCTTTTTTGGAATAAACTTATATTTGTTATTAAATATGCTTGTAATTGTTGGACAAAGAATTATAGCATTTTAAAATAAAATTTATGTAATTGAATTAAACATACTTTAATGATGAATGTTATAAATTATAAAAAGAAGCAATATGGCAAATCGTATTTATACAAGAAAGGGGGATGAAGGAACTACCCTCTGGAATGATAACCAGCTATTACCAAAGTATGATGAGCGAATAGAGGCACTTGGAGCTTTAGAAGAACTAACTAGTTATTTAGGTATATTACGCGATTTGAATTCCTGGCCTAATATTACAGAAAAACTTACAATAATACAGGGAAATCTTTTAACGTGTGGAGCTATAATTTCGGCTAACAATAAAGGTAAAAGACCTATTTTAGTAGCAGAAGATATTGAACTCATTGAAAAAGAAATTGACAAGATTGATTCTGTATTATTAGAGGACTATAAAATTTTTATCCCTGGTGGGCATCCCTTGGTATCGTATTGTGATGTAGCAAGAAGTATTTGCAGAAGGGCAGAACGTCGGGTAGCCTTAGTTTGTGATAAGTATAATGTGGATAAGATATTAATTGCTTATTTGAATAGATTATCGGACTACCTATATATGTTATCATTATTTTATATGAAAGCATTGAATGTAAAAAAGACTGAATGGAATCCAAAATATTAATAATGTAAACTTATTTGAATAAATAAAGCACCCAGAAGGACCGCAAATTTTTTAAATAATGCGGTTTTTTCATTTATTGTATTTTTTATATGATAAAAGGGAAAGAAACCAAATTATTACTTTTTTTAACAGCATTTTTTGTTGCTAATGCCCTTGTGGCAGAATTTATTGGAATAAAAATATTTAGTGTAGAACGAACTTTGGGATTAACTCCCCTTAATTTTTCTATTTTTGGGTTTGAGAATTTATCCCTTAATATGTCGGCAGGTATAATAAACTGGCCACTGGTATTCATTATGACAGATCTGGTGAATGAATATTACGGTTATAATGGAGTAAAAACACTCACCCGTTTAGCAATACTTTTTATAGCCTATGCCTTTGGTATAGTATATTTAGCTATATATGTTGTACCTGCCGATATTTGGAAAAATTCGATAATTGATTTAAATGTAGCCTTTCAGTTTATTTTTGGTCAGAGTTTATGGAATATATTTGCATCTCTTACTGCTTTTGCTGTTTCTCAATGGTTAGATGTATTAGTTTTTCATTATATTCGAAAAAAAACAGGAGAAAGTAAACTCTGGTTAAGAGCTACAGGAAGTACAGTTTTATCTCAAATTATTGATAGCTTTATTGTAACTTTTATACTTTTTTATCTTAATCCCAATTTTCATCTTTCTTTCCTGCAAGTGTTAGCGTTAGGAATAGTTGGTTATAGCTATAAATTTGTAGTGGCAATATTAACAACCCCCATACTTTATATTTCTCATGCTATAATAGAACGATATCTAGGGGAAGAATTGGCTCAGAAAATGAAAACATTAGCAATGAAGAAAGAAATTCCCTAAAATAAATAGGCATTATTTTTTAAGACTACTACGAGCATTGTTAGTCAGAAAGATAGAAACTTAAAATAAAATTTATAAAAATTTTTGTCGATATACCCTTAGTATGCTACGGATAGAGTCAAAAGAAATCTTCTCAAAATCGATGTAATGGGGCTGGACTATAGCAATATCTTGAACATCATCGTTAGCTTCGAAGTTTTGGATTCCATGATATTTAGCTATAAAGGCAATATCGCAGGTAAAATAAGTAATTCCTTTGAATTCATATACATTGGGGAAGGAAGATAAAAATTGGAGTTGATCTAACTTAAGATCAATATTTATTTCTTCTTTAACTTCACGAATGGCCGCTAATTCAGCAGCTTCGCCAATGTCTACAAATCCACCAGGCAAATCGTATTTACCCGCTGCTGGTTCAAAACGTCTTTGGGTAAGGATAATATTTTTATTGGGAAGTTCAACAATTACCGCAACTGCCGTTGCAGCATTTAGGTAATAGATAAATCCACAATTAGTGCACATAAACTTTTTTATTCCATCAAAAGGAAAATAATGTGCCCCACATCGTGGACAGAATTTAAATACATTTGATGGATGAGTTGGGGATAACATATTCTTGTTCATAATAATGATTTACAATTTTTTTTGAGTTATTTATTCCTCTTTAAGTGACCATTCATAGCCATCCTTTCTGTCCCGAATGATAATTCCTATCTCACTGAGTTGGTTACGAATGTTATCGGATGTGGTATAATCTTTATTTTCTTTTGCTTTATATCTAATTTGTTGAATAAGATCGATGAGCTTACCAATGATTTTAATGGTGTTGCTATCACTGGTTGTTTCTTCATTCAATCCTAAAATTTCGTTCACAAAAGTTTTAAATAAACATTCAACTTTATGTTTATCTTCTTGAGTAATAAATTCTTTCTTATCATATACACCATGCAGAAAATGAACCATTTCCATAACGTTTGAAATAAGCAAAGCTGTATTAAGGTCGTCGCAAATAGCCTTATAGCAGTTATTTTTCCATTGTTCAATATCATATGTAGTTTTTGAAGAAACGGGAAGAATATTTATAATTTTTTGAGCATTCCAGATGCGTTTAAGGGCTTTGTTTGCTGCTTGTAAGGCAGGATTTGAAAAATCGAGTGTGCTTCGATAATGGGCGGTAAGGATAAAAAAGCGTATAGCCATAGGAGAATATGCCTGTTCTAACAGGGGATGTGAACCATTAAAGAGTTCTTCGAGGGTAATAAAATTTCCAAGTGACTTCCCCATTTTCTGACCATTAATGGTGATAAGATTATTATGGATCCAATATTTTACTGAGTCATGTCCAAAAGCTGCAATGGTTTGGGCTATTTCGCATTCGTGATGCGGAAAAATGAGATCCATTCCTCCCCCATGGATGTCAAATTTTTCGCCCAGATATTTATGACTCATAGCAGAGCATTCGAGGTGCCATCCAGGATAACCATTGCTCCATTTCGATGGCCAGCGCATAATGTGAGTGGGTGTAGCTTTTTTCCATAAAGCAAAGTCGAGGGGATTTTTTTTATGTTCTTGTCCTTCCAAATCACGGGTTTGATTTCGCAAATCTTCTATGACACGACCCGAGAGCTTACCATAATGATGTCGCCGGTGGTATTTTTCTACATCGAAATATACAGAACCCTCTTTCTCGTATGCATATCCTTTTTTTATTATGGTTTCAATGAGTAGTTGTTGTTCTATAATATGACCCGAAGCATGTGGTTCAATGCTGGGAGGTAATACATTAAGTAGTTCCATACACTTTCTATATCGATTGGTGTAATGCTGAACTACCTCCATGGGTTCGAGTTGTTCCAGTCGTGCTTTTTTTTCAATTTTGTCTTCCCCTTCGTCAGCATCGTTTTCCAGATGTCCTACATCGGTGATATTGCGCACATATCGTACTTTGTATCCTAAATGTTTCAAAAGTCTAAAGAGAACATCGAATGTTATGGCTGGACGAGCATGCCCCAGATGTGCATCGCCATAAACGGTAGGACCGCATACATACATCCCCACATGTGGTGGATTGATGGGTTCAAACTTCTCCTTCTTGCGGCTTAAGGTATTGTATAGGTATAATTCTACTCCCTCCATGATTTATGTTTTGCCTCAAAATTAGTTTTTTCTTATCAATTCGAAAAAAAACTGTACCTCAGTGTTGTAAAGTATTTAAAATGAGAAAAGATATAAACTTAGAAAAAGAATCTCTATGCAAATAAAAGCCTATTTTTATTTTGGAAATAGATTTTTTTAAGGAAACTAGGGATGCTTTATATCTTTCGAATATTGATTAGAATTTTAAAATCAAAGCTCATTTTAAAAGTTTTTTATAAAAAATAAATAACGTATGTTTAACAAGCCATTTAAATGTGTAACATTATTTTGTTGAGAGGTGTTCAATTTTCCAAAGGTAAAGCATGAATTTAGTTTGACAATTGAACAGAAGAAGGCTTTATGACACGTTGTAATATGGTGTCGAGACTAATGATATATTCGAGCGCTTTTTGTTCTCCCACTATCTGAATAAATTCTTTATATACTTGATCTTTTACATCGGTCTGCCAATCAAGATAGGATAGGGTAGTAATGCGTCCTTCCTGTCTTCTTTCAAACAAGCGATTCACAATATTTACCTTTCCTAAGTATGCCAGATATGCCTTAATAGAGGTATAAAGTTCTTTAGATATTAAGTTTTCTATTAATTTTATCTCCTCAGCCATAATTTCTGTGGCCGATTCGTATAAGCTACTGAAGGAATTATTCCAATTGAGATAATTTAGAAAAAAGTTTACAATTTTGAAAATCTGCCGATTATCATCCTGATCGATGGTACGAAGGAATAGTTGATGCAATTCTTTTTTAAATTGATCTTTCAATTCGTTATCAAAAATTTTGGTTATTTCTGTGGTATGGATTTGATACTCCCAACCAAAGTTAAAAAGGGTGAAGTTTTTATTATCGAAAGGCCGCATACTTATTATAATGCGTTTGAGCACAGCAATCTCATCATTAAATAACTGATATAAAGGAAATATTTGTTTTTTTTCAATGGCATCTAGTAAACGTTCGGAAAAGTAACCCTCTAAAATCAGATTATAGTAATCGGCATTATTTTGTGTAAGACGTTCTATATCGCTTCTATATATTTTAAGATATTCTTGAATTCGGCTTTTTATCTGTGCCTTTTTTCCATTTACTATTATTTGTATATATAAGGGAAAAAATTTATCACGTTGAAAAATTTTCTCTTTTGCTCTATAGTTAAGATAGTGTTTTACTGTTATTTTTCTCTTCTCCATAATAGAATTATGTTAACCCTTTTGTTTTATCTAACATATTTGTTTTGTTAGTAAAAATAAGTATTTGAATATTAAACAAAAATAAATATTTTTTTTAAATTAGAAAAAAATAGTGAGATTTATTTGTTTAGTCCTAATTGAAAGGGTTTTTCTGGGATTGCATTTTTTTAAATTAGTTAGATAAATTTTTATATGATTGTTTTTAATAAAGAAATTATATCAATAATTATCTGATTAAAATTAACATTAGTCATGGAATATAAAAAAGGCAATTTGAAATGAGGGCAGGGAATAGTATTTTAGTGAATATTTTTAAACAATTTAACTTTAAGTCTGTTTTTTTAATCATTAATTGTTTTGTTAGTTATGTTCAACTTTTGTAATGTTAAGGTTTCACCGGAAAATAAAATATCTGATCTGGTACTTATAAATCCATATCTTGGATTAATGCTTGAACATTTTAATATAAATTTTCCTTATAAAGAAAAAACCATTAAGCAAATTTGTATAGAGTATAAGATAAGTGTTGATTTTTTTATACAAATTACCAAGTTATATTGTGGCATATTTAACGAGATATCGTATAAAATTACCTTTGAAGATATTCCAGTAGTAATAAGTTTTTTAAAAAAAGATCATCAGTATTTCAGTGAAGAAATTTACCCTTCAATATTGGACCTGATTCATCAAATGAAAAATGTTTCTAATCAGGAAGAAATTATTTTGGTTGAAAAATTTTTTCATGAATATTTTGAAGAAGTGTTGGAACATCTCAAATATGAGAATGATATTGTTTTTCCTTATGTTATAAAATTGTTTAATAAATGGAAGGGGAACGTTATAGAAGAAAATAATAACGAATATTCTGTTTCTGAATATCAGGAACATCATAGCGATATTGAGGAAAAACTTTCAGATTTAAAAAATTTACTAATCAAATATTTACCAGAAAAAGGCGAACAGAGTTTAAGACGAAAGTTAATTATACTGCTCTATGAACTTGAATCGGATTTGAACATTCATTCCAGGATAGAAGATCAAATTCTCATTCCTATTGTGAATCGGTTAGAAGAATATGTTAAACGAGAAAATACATAAATTCACCTTAGCTATTGTTGAACCTTCAAACATTGTTTATGAAGGATTAATCAGGATGTTGGAAAAAACTTCATGGCAAGTTCGTATAGTGCGAATAGAAGACTTTTTTGATCTTGAGGTTCAATACCTAACGAAAAATTTTTCAATAGTAATAATGAATCCTCTTTATGTAGTTAACAATCTCAACGATTATCTTGAATTTAAAGAGAAATATCCAGAAATTAAATGGCTGGGTATTATTTATGGTATTTTCGATTCGCAATTGCTTAATCAATTTGATGAACATATAAACATTTACGACACTTATGATCATATTGAGAATAAAATAAAATACCTTTTGGAAAAATTACATCCCAAAACGGGAATAGGGCTTCATGCTTTAAGTAAACGTGAGAAAGAAGTACTTATACTTATAGCAAAAGGAAAGTCGAATAAAGAAATTGCAGATATTTTAAATTTAAGTATAAATACAGTTATTACTCATAGAAAAAATATTATTCAGAAAACAGGTATAAAAACTGTTGCAGGTCTTACCATATTTGCCTATTCACAGGGGTATTTAAAAAATTGATTTCAAAAGCTATTTTCTTTAGCTTACCTATCAGATTTTGATGAATAAACATATCTTTGCTGGAAGATTCAAATTTATAGTTTTGATAATTTTTAAGGGAAACACTATGAATAAAAATTATTATTGTGTAATAATGGCTGGAGGGGTAGGAAGCAGGTTCTGGCCATTTAGTCGTGAGTCTCGTCCCAAACAATTTCTTGATATACTCAATACAGGTAGTACTTTGCTACAACAAACCTATAAACGTTTCTCAAAAATAATTCCCAAAGAAAACATATTAGTAGTAACCAATAATAGTTATGAGCAGTTGGTAAAAGAACAATTGCCCGATTTGTTGCCAGAGAACATATTACTCGAGCCATTTAGAAGAAACACCGCTCCATGTATTGCTTATGCTCTATCAAAAATTAAAAAGAAAAATTCACTGGCTTCTATGGTGGTAGCTCCTTCCGATCATCGCATTATGGATGAGGAGGCCTTTTTATCTATTGCAGAGGAAATTCTTGAAGCCACTACGAAGATAAATGGTTTATTTACTGTTGGAATACGACCCAGTCGGCCCGAGACGGGTTATGGTTATATTCAAATTGATAAGGATTTTAGGAATGGTAATGGGAAGAAAGAGGAGGACATAAAGTTGAATGAAATAAAAAATTTTTTAAGAGAACATAACAATTTTGATAAAGTAAAAACATTTACCGAAAAACCCGATTATGAAATGGCTAAGGTATTTGTTGAAAGTGGAGAATTTTTCTGGAATTCGGGGCTTTTTTTCTGGTCGGTAAGGAGTATAGAGGAGGCTTTTGATAAATATTTACCCGAGATATATTCACTTTTTTCTGAGGGTGAGGCAAAATTGAATACTCCTGAAGAAGAAAATTTTATTGCCGATGTATATCCTCGATGCAAGAATATATCCATCGATTATGGTATTATGGAAATGGCAGATAATGTTTTTGTTCGTTGTGGAGATTTTGGTTGGTCGGATTTGGGAACTTGGGGGTCAATATTTGAGCATTTACAAAAAGATGACAATGGAAACCATCTGGGGCACTCCAGAATGCTTACGTATAATGCTTATCGTAACATGATTCGGTCGAAAGAGGGAAAATGTATTGTGATAGAAGGACTTGAAGATTATATTGTGGTAGATACTGATAATGTATTACTTATATGTAGTTTAAAAAACGAACAAATGATTCGACAGTTTGTCAATGATGTTAAATTGAATTTTGGGGAAGATTATATTTAATAACATTAAATTAGGGAATGGCATATTCGAGGCAGAAAAATGAAAATTTTAAAATTTATTTATATAAAATAGGGTGTTGAAGCGACAACGGACACACTATTATTTTAACCAATTATCCAATCTGTTTAGAGCATAATTGTATGCGCCTATAGCAATGGCCTTACTGGTACCCAAACGTGATAGGCCTATCCCAACTCTTTTAAGGGGATCGTAAGGAATTTGTTTAGGGGTATAAGGAATATTAATAATTTTCTTTTCCCCTTGTGCAAATAGTTCAAATTCTTTTTCATCTTCAAGGTTAAAAGCTTTTGACTCTAACCGTGGGAATGAATTTCCCTTTAAATCATTTAGGGTAGAGTTTAATTCATCCACAATGGTTGATAAAAAAAGAGGAGCTGCGCCTGCTAAACCTCCACCAATAACTACTAGGCCATCGATAAGAGTTAGGGCATTAGCCAGGGCATCGCCAATTACCTCTCCCATTTCTAGGAATGCTTTTTGGGCAGCTTGCTTATCTCCCTCTTTAGTGCCGTTTGCAATATCGAATATATCTTTAGGAGTTAATTCCTGGGAATGGTTATAATTGCTATATTGTAAATATACTCTTTTAATGGCCCTAATACTTACGCTCTCTTCTACAAATGTTTGAGGGTATTTCTTATTTCTTAGTAACCATATTTCAGCAGCAGCTCCGTTATCTCCTGTAAAAAGTTCACCTTTTCTCACAATTCCAGCTCCAAAACCTGTTCCTAATGTTATTCCGAGTAAATTATTGTATTGCTTAATACTCCCTGCTTCTCTTAGTCGATGATTAATCTCTGGTAAAAAACCAGCTATAGCTTCTCCATATGCAAATAAATCTCCATCATTATTTATAAAAACTGGAATGTTAAATTTTTCCTGTAGCATAGGGCCTAAAGCTATTCCTCCTCTAAAGGAAGGAAGATTGCCTAAGTCGCCTATAATGCCATTGGCATAATCGGCAGGGCCTGGGAAGGCAAAACTTATTGCTATCGGTTTTTTACTTAAGTGGTTTCGTACTTGTTCAAATCCATTAATAATGTTGGAAAGACATTTATCGAGATTGTCGGCATCTGAAGGTAAACGAATGGGGTCTACAATCTCTTCGTTCCCCTGAATGGCTGAAAAAACAAAATTTGTACCACCTGCATCAAGGGTCATTACTATTCTGTCGTCATTTATATAATTCATAGGTAATGCTTTTGGCTTCAAATGTATAAAAAATCATTTGAGTTAAAAAGTCAAGCGCCACAAAATCATTGGAAATAATCCTAACTGATAAATTCGGGTGATTTTTTTTCTGGTAGCGTTATAGTATTCATATAAAGGATTACGGTGATTTGTCACATTTTCAACATAGAATTGCAATTCTTGTGTGGAGAGGGGTTTGTTATGTTTTATTGCAATTTTTATGTCAATCTTAAAAAAGGGTTCGTATTGTTTTGTAAAAATCTGGTCTTCATAATATTTTGTTTCTCCCGATTTAATTGATTTTTCTAAATCAATGGGTATATATCTTTTGCCTCCTGCTGTGCTTAATTTGGTGTCAAAAGATATTGTCCAGTTGTTTTTAAGAGGGTGTTCATAACCCGTAAGGAAGTTTACAATATAATTGCCATCAAAAGAAGTATGACGTTTAATAAGGTCGTAACCCTTATAATAGGAGCGATAAAGCGATGTTGTTAGAAGAAAGTAAAAATTTTTATTAAAAAATTGTTCAAAAGTTATTTCCATTCCATAATTTTCGCCTGTACCCTTATTGATAAGACTATCGGTAATAGACAAGCCCCAATTAGCTCCGCTATTAATAAGACTTAACCATTGGGTACTTTTGGAAACAGGTATGTTAAAAAGATATTGGTAATAAATTTCAGTTTTCATTCGGAGATGAGGCTTTAGATTCCATTCGTTTCCGATTACATAATGATGAGCCTTTGAGAAATCGAGATTTTTATTTGTCTCTAAATAGCCCACTCCTACGTGGTATTGTCCGTAATAATAAGTAGCCAAGGACTGGGTATGAGAATGCAGTCCGTACCCTATACTTAGAGTAGCTTTAGGATTATATTTATAAGCTATGGAAATACGAGGCTCTAGGGATTGTGTTCTATTGAGGGTAAAATATAGATAATGCAGTCCCATAGATAATTCTACGGGTACACTAAATTTATATTTTGCCTGGTAATAGCCATGCCATAGTTGGGGACCTTGTGTTAAAGATTTTGAATTTTTTAAATACGGTATAAGTCTTAAAGAATCCTCACTATAAATAGATGATTCTAATTTATAGCCCATTTGATCCATTTGTAATCCTATTTTTGATGTTAATGACGCTGAATGTTTTAAGCTATAATGTGACGAAAACGTTGCTCTATACTCATCAATATTGTGGATTAAATAACGAAAAGGATTTTGGTTATTTTCATCGAGTGTATCAATTGTGGTGCCGCCGTTTTGGTACAATCCAGAAAAAGTGGTTTTTAAATAGCTTTTATCATTTATGAAATGGATATAAGTAACAGCAAACACACCCATTTTCGAATGATTGTATAAATCCTGTCCCTCAGAAGTATAAATATTATTGGAGTCTAATTTGCTGCTTAACATTGCTATTTGGCTTTTTCCTGCAAGGATAAATGTTTGGAGTGAGCCTTTTTTTAAAGGATAATTGGCTTTAAAAATTAAATCCTGATATTCGGGTACCCCCGATGTGCCAAAGTTAAAACCCATTTTATCCATTAAATCAAGAAATGAATAACGATAATATGCCATAAAAGAACTGTTATTTGACTTGTTTATGGGGCCCTCAACCCCTAATTCTAAACCATTAAAGCCCGACTGAATGGTATACTCATGACGTAAAATATTGCCATTTCGCATTTTAAGATCAAATACTCCCGATAAGGCATTTCCGTATTCTGCAGGAAATGCGCCTGTAAAAAAATCGGAATTTCTCAAAACATTGTTATTGAGCATACTCACAGGACCTCCAGTGGTTCCATTTTCTGCAAAATGATTGGGATTGGGTATATCCACGTCATCTAAACGCCATAACAAACCAGATGGTGAGTTACCTCTTATTATGATATCATTACGTTGATCGTTAGCAAAAGCTACTCCTGCATAATTCGATGCCATACGTGCCACATCTCCTCTACTTCCTGCATATCGTTCTGTCTCTTCTATAGTAAAAGCTCTTGCACTTATTAAGGCCATCTCATTGTTCGGTCGTATCTTTTGTTTAGATGCCGCTACTACAACCTCTTCGTAGGTAATGACCGCTTCTTCCATTTCAATGGAAAGTTGTAAAGATTTACCACTTGAAAGGTACATATTGGGAAGAGTAACCAATTGATATCCAATGAAGCTAACGGTAACAGTTATTCTTCCTATTGGTATATCTTTAATAATAAAATAGCCTTTTTCATTGGTAGCTGTAGAAAATTGTTGCTCTTTTGAATTAACTATGATACTTGCACCCGGAAGAGGTTGTTGGGTTGATTTGTCAATGACTATTCCTGTTATCTGTTGGGTGGGTTTTTGTGAGTATATGTCAATATAAAAGACTATAAAAATGATATGTATAAATAATTTTTTGTACATTATACAAGTATTTAAGTTATAAAAAAACAGAACATATTACATGTTAAAAAATAAAAATATCCTTAAATTATTATTAGTTTAAATTTTTCTTTTTATGAAAAATAAAGGATGAATTTTAAGTTATATTTAATAATATTCGTGCTGATTGTTCCGCGATACATATAGCATTGTATAGTGATCATAATGAATGCATGGTA
>FWPV01004656.1_pt1 | contig 28598 bp, 27 predicted proteins | sample 2228371 | NCBI WGS metagenome assembly FWPV01 (sample SAMEA103939776, study PRJEB20133) | metagenome | reverse complement strand
CGTCCCGACTTGTCGGGAAGGTCGGAGGTTCTCCTAAGGATGCTTTGCAAAATCCTTTAGCTCTAAATAATTAATTGAAAGTTCATTATGGCACAAAATCATTCATTTGACATAGTATCTGAAATTGATTTCCAGGAAGTGGATAATGCAGTTAATCAGGCACTTAAGGAAATTCACCAGCGTTATGATTTAAAGGACTCTAACACTCAAATTGAACTTAACAAAAAAGATAAATTGCTTACCATAAATACAAAAGATGATTATTCACGTAAGGCTTCTATCGATATTCTGGAATCTAAATTTATAAGAAGAGGTATTTCTATTAAAGCCCTTAAGTTTAAAGAACCTGAAGCAGCTGCCGGCGGAAGGCTTAAACAAATTGTTAATCTTCAAAGTGGAATTTCAAAAGAAAATGCAAAGCTTATTACAAAGATGATAAAAGATTCAAAGTTAAAAGTTAATGCCCAGATACAGGATGAACAAATAAGAGTAACTGCACCAAAAATAGATGATCTTCAATCCGTAATAAAATTAGTTAAAGAAGCCGAATTAGATTTTCCAACTCAGTTTGTTAACTTGAAATAAATCAGCTTGCATAAGCTAATCTTAGTTTCTCTTTATCTATTCCTTCCAGAAGTGCAAAATCCTCTTCACTGATTTTTTCCACATCACCAAAATATTTATTATCAACACTATCTTTTTGATCCACAACTTTTACAGCGGATAGTGACAGCACTTTCATCTTACTTACAACAACATTTGTAGCATCAGATTCATCAACCTTACCTTCAATAACATAAGGACCCATTGACATTGTTTGCTCTGCATATTTCTCATACTCGCGTGGAAAGATTACGGCTTCAAAGGTGCCCGTTATATCTTCAAGCGAAAGGAATTTCATTATATCACCTTTACGTGTTTTAATTCTTTTAGATGTCATATACCATCCAATCAACTTTACATTTTTGCCGCGATGTTTATGCAAATCTTTTGCTTTAACAACATCCGGTTTTTCAGTTTCACTTCTGTAAAAAAATAAAGGATGGCGTGTAATCAGGTAATCAAAGGTTTCATATTCTGTTTTGCAAATTTCTTCAACCGAAAAGTTTTTGCTTGTTTTAATCTCTTCTTCCAGCGCAAAAGTTTCATTCAGAAAAAGATTATTATAGCTTTCATCCAGAATTTTTCTTTTGTGGATGTAAATATCCAGTAAACGCAAAAGTTCAGGTCTTGTTTTTTTAAAGCAACCCATCGCTCCGCATTTAATAAGAATTGATGTTTCTTCAAATCCAAGCTTTGTGCGGATAAGAAAATCTGCAAGCGAGTGATAATATCCATTTTGTTTTCTTTCAGATAAAATTTTTTCTATTGAGTTGTGAGATAGATTTTTTATTGCCATCAACCCGATTTGCAGATTGTGATTTTTACCGGTGTACTCGTTTTCACTTTTATTGATACAAGGCAGCAAAATTTTTAGTCCTAATCTTTTAGCTTCCCAGATGTAAACAGCAGCAGAGTAAAATCCTCCGCCATTGCTTAAAACACTTGCCATAAACTCCGCTGGATAATGAGCTTTTAAGTAAGCAACCTGATAAGACAATAAAGCAAACGATGCGCTGTGGGCTTTACAGAAAGAATATCCGGCAAATGATTCAATTTGCCGCCACAACTCTTTTGATTGCTCATCAGTTAATCCTTTTGCAGAACAGGAGTAGAAAAAGTTATCAACAATTTTTTGCATTGCAGTGTGAGAGCGCATCTTTCCGCTCATTGCCCGCCGCAAAAGATCTGCTTCTTCTAATGAAAGCCCCGCAATGTGATAAGCAACTTTAATTACATCCTCCTGATAAATCATAACGCCATAAGTTTCTGCAAGCACTTTTTCCATCTCCGGAATAAAATATTTTCTCTTTGATGGATCTTTATGCCGCGTAATAAACTCCTGCATCATGCCGCTTTCTGCCACACCGGGGCGGATTATCGAACTTGCAGCTGTAAGCATTTCAAAATCGTGCACATCCAGTTTGCGAAGAAGCGAACGCATTCCCGGCGACTCAATATAAAAACAGCCAATGGTTTGCCCTGTGCGGATAATATCATTTGTAGCTTTATCATTAAACAACATATCAAAATCATAGATGTCAAAATCTGCACCTCCTGTATTGCGGGGTATTGGTGGATAAAGGGTGTGAAGTCTTATTCCGCTGCGCCATTCTTTGGGCGGACTGTAGTTTAATCCTTCTGTAAAATTTTCTGCTGATAATTTCATAAATACGTGAACATTTGTTCACTATATAAAATATTTACCGCTAAAAATCAATATCAGAAAACGCTGCCAATTGATTTTTTGTAATTTAATTGGCTTATTTCAAGTGTAAATTTTCTTGCGAGGATAAAATGCAAACGGATGACAGCTTAAACTGGACTTGCCAGTATTGCGGAGTAGAAAACTCGGTTTGGGTTGATTTAACCATTGAAGGCAAGCAGGATTTTATTGAAGACTGCAGAATTTGCTGCAGGCCCAACCGAATAATAGTGGTAAGAGATTATGATGAAAATGTGATGATCGAATCACGACCCATTGATGAATGATTGATGCGCAAAACTGAATACTAAAAAAAGAAAAAGTAAATACCTCCTGCAATAGTTAAAAAAAAATATGTTATGGCTAAGTAGGTAATCAACTTTCCTTTGCCTAAAATTATTTTCTCAAGCTGCGCATCAAAATCATCTTTTGTCCCTGAATTATATTCTGCTTGAGTATCCGATGATGAAACAGAATAGCTGGACTCAAAGTTATAGTCACTCATAGTCAGCCTGTTTTTGTTAAAAAATATTTTGTTACGACTGAACTAAGCTAATCCATAATCATTCTTAAAAATGACGAACTATCTTCATCATCCGAATCATCTTTCTTTTCTGCTCTTTCTTTTGCCCAGGAGTATCTTGATGATTCAATACTAAATCCGCTTGGAGTTTGTTTATCTTCATCATCTTCAAGAGGAGTTTTAGTACCATTTACTCTTAAGATTGTAGGAACATCAAGATTTGTTTTATCAACATCATCTGTTTGATTAAAAATTGTCCATCCACCGGATGCTGCTTTATCAGGCAACTTAGTTGTGCCCGATTTACGTGTTGCAGCCGGTTTTGATCCATAATTACTTCTGCCAGTTTCAAATCCTGTTGCAATAACGGTGTAAGAGATGTAATCATTCATTTCTTCTTTTCTGACCACACCAAAAATTACATTTGCTTCCTCGCCTGCAGCTTCAAAAATAACATTGTTACCTTCGTTAATTTCCTGCATTGTCATACTGCTTGAACCAGTTACATTAAGCAGAACACTTTTTGCACCTTTAATATTCACACCTTCAAGCAAAGGACTTGAGATAGCTTTCTGAGCAGCTTCAATGGCTCGGTTCTCACCACTTGCAATTCCGCATCCCATCAATGCTTCACCGCTTTGATTCATTACTGCACGAACATCTGCAAAATCGACGTTAATTAATCCTTCGACAGTTATTATATCGGCGATTCCTCTTGTAGCCTCATACAGAACTTCATTTGGTTTATCAAATGCTGCAAATGCATTTGTTGATTTGTCAAGAATGCTGAGCAATCTCTCGTTTGGTATCACAATCAAGCTATCTACATGCTGACGCAATTCCTGGATACCGCGTTCTGCATTCATCATTCTGGTTTTGCCTTCCCATCTGAAGGGCTTTGTAACGATTCCAACAACCAAAGCACCAATACTTTTTGCAATTGAAGCAATAACAGGTGCACCGCCTGTTCCGGTTCCGCCGCCCATACCTGCAGTGATAAACACCATATCGCTTCCGGCTAAAACTTCAGCGATATGCTCTCTGTCTTCTTCAGCAGATTTCCTGCCGATATTAGGATCAGCGCCGGCACCCAATCCTCTTGTTATTGATGCACCGCATTGAAGTTTATGCGTAGCACTGCTGCTTCTTAAAACCTGAGCATCAGTATTTACTGCCACATACTCAACACCGGTTAATCCACGTGCGATCATGCTTTCAATAGCGTTACAACCTCCGCCACCAATACCCACAACCTTCAGAACTGCAGTCATAGGTTTTTCTCTATCGATAGTTGCGAATCGCGCCATAAGGCCCTCCTTCTGTATAAGTTTAAAGTTCGTTGAAAAAATCTTGTACTTTTTTAACTAATTTTTTGAACTGATTATCAGATTTTGATTTATTCTTTTTTATCAGAATTTGATATTCACTCGATTTACCGCCGGGAATTCCTCTAATCAATCCGGCAACAGTAGCAAATTCAGGACTTTCAATTTCATTTGACAAACCCGAACCAAGCTCCTGTGGAACACCAATTCTTGTAGGCAGCCCAAAAACTTCTTCAGCTAATTCAGTAACTCCTCTTAAAAGTGAGCCGCCTCCTGTAAGCACAATTCCTGCTTTTATTTTAGATTTAAATCCTGCTGTGCGTAATTCGTTGTCAACCAGTGTAAACAATTCTTTCATTCTAAGGCTGATAATCTGGGTTAACAAGCTAATGGGAATTTTTGTGTTGCCTCTTGCTCCCACACCTCTTATCAAAATATCTTCATCTTTGATGATTGCATTTTCTGATGCATAACCAAATTCTTTTTTAAGCCGTTCTGCTTCTTCAGTCATCACTCCGAGGGATTCGCGTATATCATTTGTAACCTGATTTCCGGCTACTCCGATTACTCGTGTATGCTTAATTGCTTTCTTATGATAAATGGCAATATCAGTAGTACCACCTCCAATATCAATCAGCGCAACTCCCAGGTCCTTTTCGCTCTCTTCAAGTGTTGATGCACTTGATGCAATAGGTTGTAATACATAATCCTGTACTTTATAACCAGCACGTTCAACAGATTTTCTTATATTTTCCATTGCTGGTATAGATGCCAACACAACATGATTGCTTGCTTCTAATCTTGTTCCGGACATTCCAATCGGATTTTCAATATTTGGTTGATGATCAATTGAAAATTCTTCAGGAATTATATGAAGGATTTGTCTGTCACTCGGAATCCTTATTGTTCTTACATCAGCTTCAAGTCTATCTAAATCTTCCTTTGTGATTTCTTTTTCTTCCCGGTTAATCGTTACATAATTTCTGTGTCTTATACTCGTGATATGTTCGCCTGCAACACCAACATTAACAACATTAACTTCAAGTCCGGCACGATTAGCTGCAATTGACATAGCTGCTTTAATAGCTTCAGCAGTTTTACCAATGTTAGTAACCAGACCTTTATGCAATCCTTCGGATGGAGCTACTCCAAAACCGAGAACATCTATCCGGTTTTGATCAGGAACTTTTTCTGCAATTACGGCACATACTTTTGTTGTTCCTAAATCCAATCCTGCTATAATTTCCTTTTTCATTACATCAAATCCGTATTTTCTTTTTTACCTATGTAAGCTTCATTAGCAAATCTTAAGTCGATGTATTCTGTGTTTTTCATCTCTCCATTAAGTCTGTTAATCCTGTCCCAAACAAGGCTTAGATAAATCATTTTTTTTGACTCATTACCCCTGCCAAAAACCACAGGGTAACTTATTCCTGAAAATGTCAGAATAACATCACCACCATATTTAAGATTTATTTCAGATAGTTTTTTTGAGATCTCAATATCTGTTATTCTTGCTGCATCAATTATCTTAAATGCATCAATTATATCTTGATTACGAAGTACTTTTGCAGGAGAAAGTTTATCATAAATTCTTACATTACTAATTACAGGTATATCCGAATATGTTGTGTATTCATAAATTTTTAGCAACTCAAAATTATTTGTTAGAAAAAAAGGCTCGCCCTGATTAAGCAATACTGCATAAATTTCTTTTTCATTTATCTTCACATCAACATTACCTTTTCCATCAGATCTTACTTCTGCCCTTGCTATATAAGGATGTTCTTCAAGTCTCTTTTTAATTGTATTCAACGAAATATCATCGTACACTGAGGAATCATCCAGATCGGCAAAGCGCTGGTAAATTTCTTTGCTGAGCAAATTGTTTCCATAAATATTTATCATTTTTATTTCCTCTTTTCCTTTTTGACTATATGTAAAAAGAGACATATAAAGAATCACTACAATTATAAAAGTTAAAAGAGCACCACTAATTATTTTCCCGTAATCTCTTGCCATCAGTTTTTATTACTAAGCATAGAAATAAATTCTTCACCATATTTCCAGATATCACCAGCACCCATTGTAATAATTATATCTCCATCTTTTTTAATATCGTTAAGCAGAGATGGAATATTTTTTTTGTCTTTTACATAGTAAACATTTCTATGTCCGAACTTTTTAGTTGTTTCCGCAATAAGTTCACCTGTTATACCTTCTATTGGTAGCTCACGTGCGGGATAAACATCTGTACAGACAAAAACATCTGTATTTAAAAATGATCTTCCAAACTCCTGATAAAAATCTCTCGTTCTTGAATAAAGATGAGGCTGAAAAACTGCAACTAATCTTCTCTTCCATGCATCACGAATTCCCTTTAATGTAGCGCTTGTTTCTGTTGGATGATGAGCATAATCATCTACAACCATAATTTCTTTATCATATTTAACTTCAAATCTTCTGTAAACACCGGTAAAAGATTCTAATGCTTTTTTAATAACCGAAAAATCTACCCCAAGCTCTTTGCCGATTATTACTGCCACAAGAGAATTTAATACATTATGCTTACCCGGAATTTTAAGCGTAATCTCACCTAATTCCTGCTCAAAATATTTTATTTTGTAATTTGTTTTAAATCCTTCTGTTATAATATCCACAGCCCGTACATCTGCTTGTGCGGTTAATCCATACGTAATAATTTTTTTATTTATGTAAGGGATAATATCCTGCAAAGCCGGTTCATCAAAGCAGAGAGTAACAAATCCATAAAAAGGAACTTTATTTGCAAATTCAATAAAAGCTGATTTTATATCATCCAGATCTTTATAAGTATCCAGATGCTCGCTTTCCAAAGTAGTAATTGCAGCAATTGTTGGAGTAAGTTTTAAAAATGTTCTGTCAAATTCATCAGCTTCAACAACAATAAACTCTCCATTCCCAAGTCTTGCGTTTGTTCCACCTAATCCACTCAATTTACCGCCAACAATAATAGTAGGATCAATTCCGCCTTCGGTTAAAGTTAAACCAACCATTGATGTTGTTGTAGTTTTTCCATGTGTTCCTGCAATTCCGATTCCGTATTTCATCCTCATAGTTTCTGCAAGCATTTCAGATCTTTTAATGATGGGAATTTTTCTTTCAATTGCTGCTTTAATTTCAGGATTATCCAAAGTAACTGCAGAAGAGTAAACTAAAACATCTGCATCACTTAAATTATCTGAGGAATGACCTTCATAAACTTTAATTCCAATTTGTTCAAGCCTGTCAGTAACTTCACTAAGTGATTTATCCGAGCCAGTAACTTCAAAGCCCTGATTAACAAGTATCTCAGCTATTGCACTCATTCCAATTCCGCCGATACCAACAAAGTGAACTTTTTTAATATTCTTGAACATTTATCTGGTTTCTAAATCTGTTTTTAGTTGATGGAATCTCTTAATTAACTCGTGTTCATTTTCATAATCAGAAGGACGAATAATTATGGGTCGTCTCCTGGTTTTTAATTTTATTCTGATAAATCTTAACACATTTGATTTCGGATATCTTTTAACTTTGCTTAGTTTAATCTCATCAATTTCATTTTTGTGTATTAATCTGGATTTAAATCTATCCGAAAACGCTATGCCTTCATTACTAAATTCAATATATCTGTTCCGATAAAGATTATATATTAGTGCCGCAACGGAAATGACCACAATTAAAGCCAACAAATAAATTATCGGGTCTTTAGTAATTAATGTGTATGAATTATCAACAAACTGACCGCGAATAACAAGATAAACGGCAAAAGCAACAAAGTATATTATTGTCGATTGATAATAGAACGATACATTATACTTGAACTTGCTTTTATTTTTTAATTGTTCGTCTGTCATATCGTTGTTACTAATTTTATTGCGCTTTCTGCAATTTCTGTTGCTGCATCAGGTTTTGAATTTTTCTTTGAATTTTCTCCAAGACTTTTTAACAGATTTTCATCCGACACGAGCTGCAGAATTATATTTTTTAATTTACTCATCAGTTCATCATCAGGTAATAATACAGCAGCGCCAATATCTGCAAGAGACTTTGCATTATAGAACTGATGATTTTCTGCTACGTGCGGAGAAGGAATTAATATTGATGGAATTCCAAGAACAGATAACTCAGCTATTGTTGTTGCACCAGCCCTCGCAACAAGAAGATCGCAGGCTGAGTAAGCTTTGTTCATGTCATCAATAAAATCAAAAATTTTTACGGATGTAAAGTTAAAGTTTTTATACTTATCATAATAATTTTTTCCGGTCTGCCAGATAATTTGCAAATTATTTTGTTGCAGATCATCAATAATATTTGCTGAAGCATTATTTATTGAATCTGCTCCCAGACTGCCACCAAGTATAAGAACTGTAAATTTATTTTCATCCAGACCAAAATATTTTTTTGCTTCCCGTTTATCGGATGTTCCTAATTCTTTTCTTACAGGATTGCCTGTAACTTTTAACTTTGCAGGAAATCGTAAATATTTTTTTGAATCTTCAAAACTTATATGCACTTCATCAGCATATTTTTCTAACAAGCGGGTTGTAACACCCGGATAACTGTTAGACTCCATTAAAATAATTTTTGCACCCATAACAGATGCACCCCAAATTGCCGGGCCTGCAACATATCCCCCTGATCCGATTGCAACTTTTGGTTTAAACTTAAATGATATCATAAGCGATTGTAAAAGTGCTACAATAAGTTTTATCGGGAATAAAAGATTTGCAAGATTAAATTTTCTTGAAAATCCTTTTATCCAGATGGACTTAAAGCCATAACCAAGTTTAGGAATTACTCTTCCTTCAATTTTTGATTTTGTTCCCACAAAAAGAATTTCAGATTCAGGTTTAATTCTTTTTATCTCATCCGCTACAGCAATAGCCGGATACAGATGGCCGCCTGTGCCGCCACCCGCAAATAAAAATCTGTATTGCGTAGCAGTTTGTTTCATACTTTTACCTGCGCAAAAGGTGAAATCTGGTTTTTAGATAAATTCTTTTCCTCATTTTTATTTGTTTGATGGTTTAAAATTGCAACATTCATCAGAATGCCGATTGAAGCACTTAGAAAAATTATTGATGTTCCACCATAACTGATAAACGGTAATGGTAAACCTGTTGTTGGAAACAATCCGCTTGCCACTGCAGCATTTACAAAAGCGTATATTATAATCGAGAATGATATTCCAAATGCTAACATTTGTCCGAATTTATCTTTAGTTTTTTTTGCGATTAAAATTCCTGCCGTAAAAAGAACCAAATAAAGAAACAGCACAGTAACAACTCCAATAAATCCCGTCTCCTCTCCAAGTATGGCAAAGATAAAATCACCATAAGCTTCTGGTAAGAATAAATTACTTTGTTTGCTGTTGCCAATTCCAACTCCGGTTAGACCACCACTGCCCAAACTGTAAATAGCCTGTTTAACCTGTAAGTTTATATCTCCACCGCTTCCAAGGGAATTTATGTATCCTAAAATTCTTGCTCGTGAGTGTGAAAAAATCATTGCAACGGAACCGCCTGCAAGTAAAAGTGCACCATAAGAAACTAAAATATGTTTCAGTCTTGCTCCACCAACATAAAGCATGGTCAAAGAGATGATGATGATTAATGCTGCATTACTTACATTCGGTTGAATGAAAATCAGACCGGCAACAACTAAAACCCAAACGAGAAAATATATGTAACCGTTTTTTAAATCTTTGATAACATCCTGCTTTGTTGCAATAAGATTAGATAGATGAATTATCAAAATTATCTTTGCAATATCTGCAGGCTGTACAGTTGTAAAACCTAAACTTAGCCATCTTCCTGCACCTTTAACCTGGGGCGCGAAGAATAATGTGTAGATCAAAACAAATATTATAGCTATCAGTCCTATCTTGCTGAAATTTTTATAAACCTCATAAGGAATGATGCAGAATATTCCCATTACAATTATTCCGGCTGCTACTTTATACAAATGAGCCTGGAATAAATGGAATGCACTTTCAAACTTAACAGAGCTGTAAGTGCTGCTCGCACTCATAACAGTTATCAGCCCAATAAGTATTAAACTGAATGCTGCAAAGAAAACAACGATAGCTAGTTTTTTCATATCTTATTTACTATCTCTTTGAACATCTGACCGCGATGTTCATAGTTATCAAACATATCAAAACTGGCACAAGCAGGCGATAGGAGAACTACATCGCCACTTCTTGCCTCACTTAGTGCTGTGTTGATTACGTCTTCAAAATCCTTCTTAATTTCGGTTTTAACTTTTTGATGAAAATAATTAAATACTTTTTCTGCTGATTCTCCAACGGCATAAATTTTTTTAACTTTTTCTATCACCAGATTTTCTATAAGAGAATAATCATTTCCTTTATCGCGCCCACCCAATATCAGAAAAATTGGTTCATCAAAACTTTTTAATGCTACTATAACTGAATCAACATTAGTGGCTTTGGAATCGTTTATAAATTTAATTCCTTCAATCTCTCTGACGAATTCTAATCTATGTTCAACTCCCCTGAACAAATTAAGCGCCTCTTTAATCTTGCTCTCATTCAGATTAAAGATTTTAGCTGCAATTATTACAGCCATTGCGTTCTGCACATTATGCTCGCCTTTTATTCCTAATTCATTAATCGGGAAAGAAAACTCTTCTTTAGAATTTCTGGCAAATTTTATTTGATTATCAAATACATAACATCCATTGGTCACGGTATCAGAAGTTGAGAAATAAAACAGATTACTTTTTGTACCATTGAAATATTTATTTAGGATTTCACTGTCTTTATTCAGTATCAGATAATCTGAAGAATCCTGATTTTCAAAAATTCTTAATTTTGATTGAGCATATTTTTCAATACTGTTTTCATAACGATTCAGATGATCGGGAGTAATATTTAATATCACTGCAACGTTAGGTTTAAACTGATCAATCAAATCCAGTTGAAAACTTGAAATCTCCAAAGAGACGAAATCGGTTGATTTGGTATCAGAGACGATTTCAGAAAAAGCTAATCCAATATTGCCAGCCGTAAAAGTATTAACTCCGCAATGATTAAATAAATATCCACATAAAGTTGTTGCAGTTGTTTTACCGTTAGTGCCCGTAATACCAATTACGCTGGCTTTGTTAAAGTATGATGCAAACTCAATCTCGCTTATAATCTTTATGCCTTTATTTAAAGCAATCTTAATTACATCTGCATCAGATGGCACACCCGGACTTACAATCATCAGGTCACAATCATAAACTCGTTCGCTGTGCTTTCGGGTTTCAAAATCTATTTTTTCTTTTGATAAAACTTCCGCAGCATTCTGTAATTTCTGTTCTGATCCTGAATCACTAACAAATGGAATAGCTCCGATTTTTCTTGCTAATTTTGCAGCGCCTATTCCGCTTCTGGCAGCACCGATAATTGATATTTTTTTATTCTTTAGATTCATATTATCTGATCTTAAATGAGACTAAAGTAACAATAGCTAATATGATTGCGATGATATAAGCCCTTACAACAATCTTTGGTTCGGGCCAGCCAACCATTTCAAAATGATGATGGAGTGGTGCCATCTTAAATACTCTCTTACCTTCTCCATATTTTTTCTTTGTGTATTTAAAGTACAATCGTTGGATAATAACGGATAAGGTTTCCATAAAAAATATCCCGCCAAGAATTGGGATAAATAATTCTTTTTTAATAAGAACAGCTATTATTCCGAACGCACCGCCAAGCGCTAATGAACCTGTATCACCCATAAAAACCTGAGCCGGATAAGAATTGAACCAAAGAAATCCTAAGCTTGCACCAACCAAAGCTGCAATGAAAACCGTTAATTCACCTGCGCCAGGCAAATACATTATATCGAGATAGTTTGCAAAAATTGCATTACCACTAAAGTATGAAAGCAATGCAAGTGCTATCATTACAATTGCAATTACTCCGATTGCTAGACCATCCAGACCATCAGTTAAATTGACAGCATTGGATGTTGCAGTAATTATAAATACCACTGCCGGTATGTATAAGTATGAAAAATCAAGATTTACATTTTTTAGAAATGGAAAAGTTGTTAATGCACTGTATCCATTAAAATCTGATGAGAAGTAAACTGCTGATCCAACGACCAGGCCAATAATTATTTGTCCGAGTAATTTGTAGCGTGCAATCAAGCCATTAGGATATTTTTTTATAACTTTCAGATAATCATCCAAAAAGCCAACAGCACTTAACCAAAGCGTACCCACAAGAATTAACTGCACATAAATACTTTTCAAATCGCCCCAAAGCAAAACCGGAATTGTTACAGATAAAACAATTATGATTCCGCCCATAGTTGGTGTACCAGCCTTTGACCAATGGAATTTTGGTCCATCAGCTTTTTTTGCTTCGCCAATCTGATGTTGCTGCAATTTTTTTATAATCTTTGGACCAAGATAAAATGCAAGAAACAAACCGGTCATAGCAGCAAGTGCAGATCTGAAAGTTAAAAACCTGAAGATATCAAATCCGGGAGGAGAATAAATTTTATTTATATACTCAAATAAGTAGTAAAGCATCTACTTTAACTTCTCCTCTAAAAATGAATATACATCTTCCATCTTCATTCCTCGGGAACCTTTTATAAGTACAACAGATTTCTTAAATGAGATATTGTTTAATTTCTTTAAAAAATTTCTTTTTTCTTTGTAGTGATTTTTAACAGTAACCTTTTCATCAATGGCTTTATGTATTAGTTCAGAAAATTTTCCAACCGTGTAAACTTCATCAATGTTAAGCTGATTGATAAATTGTCCGATTTCTTTGTGAAAAGAATTTGACAGCTTACCTAATTCATACATATCACCAAGAATTGCAATCTTTTTATATGTTGGTTTCATTTCGCTAAGCAGCTTTAAGGATGCACGCATAGAATCAGGATTTGCATTGTATGAATCATTAATTACAAAGGCGTCATTCATCTTTTTTATTTCTAATCGCTTACCAACAGATTTTATTTTTTTGATTCCTTTAAGAATCTGACCATCAGACAATTTCAGTTCTTTTGCGATTGCATAAACAGGAAGAAAGTTTTTCGCATTTTGTTCACCTGAAAACGGCAGCTTTACACTAAATACTTTATCGTGATGTTCAATTGAAATAGTGGCTCTTCCAAGATTATCAAATTTTCCAATCTTTCCCTGATAATCACTTTTATTTTCAAAGCCGAATGTAATTTTTTGCCTGAATCTCCTGCCATATTTATTAAGCAGATCATCATCATTATTTATAAAAACAAGTCCACCATTTTGATAAGTTATATCCAGAAGTGCTGATTTCTCCTTTAACACACCTTTGCGATTATTTAAAAATTCTAAATGCGAATGTCCGATCATTGTAATCAGTGCAAAATCAGGTCTGGATATATTTGCTGTGTATTTTATCTCGCCGAAATGATTAGTACCCTGTTCTATAACTGCTATCTGATGCTCTGACTTTGTTGATAATATGGTTAGAGGCACACCAATATGATTATTATTATTTAATGTTGTCTTATTCACTTTGTATTTAACAGACAAAATCTGAGACAGCATTTCTTTGGTTGTGGTTTTACCTGCACTTCCTGTTATACCGATTACTTTTGCATTTAATTTACTTCGCCAAACAGCGGCTACATCACCAAGCGATTTTGTAGTATCTGCAACAGTTATAAAAGGTATCTCAAGATTATTAAATCTCTTGAACTGCTTTCTGTCAATCATAACTGCTGAAGCATTTTTCTTTACAACCTGATTAACAAAATCATGCCCGTCAAATTTTTCACCTTTTATAGCAATGAACAGACAGTTTTTCCCAATGTTTCTTGAGTCAATTGAAACTGATGTTATTTCTTTAAAATTGTCCGGATTAAAAATCTCAGCGCCCGGCAGATTAAAGAAATCTTTTAATGTTAATTTTATTTTATTCATCAGTTCAAAAATTCTTTTGCTGTTTCAAAATCAGAGAAATGATTTCTAACGCCATTTATTTCCTGATATGTTTCGTGCCCTTTACCAGCAATCAGAATTGCAGCGTCCTCTTCTGATTTTTCGATTGCATATTTTATTGCTTCAAATCTGTTTTCAATAACTTTAAAGTTATTTTTTACTACACCTTGTTTTATATCATTGATAATCTGTGACGGATTTTCAGTTCTAGGGTTATCGGAGGTAATCAAAACTAAATCACTTAACTCAGTAGCTACTTTTCCCATAACCGGTCTTTTGGATTTATCTCTGTCACCTCCACAACCAAAAACTGTAATCAGTTGTCTGTTGCTTCCAATGATTTGTCTTAGTGCTATTATTGCCTTTTCAAGACTATCAGCAGTATGGGAGTAGTCAATTATGGCTTTCTTTTTACCGCTGCCAACAACCTCAAATCTGCCGGGAACAAAAGGCGTTGATTTTATTCCCTCAATTATCTGTTCTTTGGATATCCCAAAATTATCAGCCAACGCAAATGCAGCAGCACAATTATATGCGTTAAATTCTCCGATTAACCTTGTGCTGATTGAATACGATTTTCCACTTGTAGTAAGAGTAAAATTTGTTCCGTTCAAATCATAGTTAACTGATGATATTACATAATCTGAAGTCTCAATTTTGCCGTATGATAAAACTTTTGCCTTTGAATCACTTACAATATTTTTTGAATTTTCATCATCATCATTGATAATCGCAACAGAATCTGAAGAGAGAGAATCAAACAAAATTTTCTTTGCATTTAGGTAATTCTCAAATGTCAGGTGAAAATCAAGATGATCAGAAGTGATGTTAGTAAAAACTGCTCCCGAAAAGCTTAATCCATAAACTCTGTTTAACACAAGTGAATGAGAAGAAACTTCCATTACTGCATGAGAACAATCTTCCTGTAACATCTGGTAGAAAAATTTATTCAAATCGTTTGATTCCGGTGTTGTTAACTTTGAATCAATTTTAGTTTCTCCAATATAATTTGCTATAGTTCCGATCAAACCTGTTTTGTATCCAGCCTGCTGCAGAATGTTTTTCAAAATAAATGTTGTTGTCGTTTTCCCGTTGGTGCCGGTTATGCCAATCAACTTTAATTTGGATGAAGGATCACGATAAAATCCTTTTGATAATTCTGCCAGAGCAGTTCTGCTGTCTTTAACAAGTATCTTGGCTATTTGTGCGTGCCGGATTATTTCATCAGGTATCACATTATCCTGTTCCACTACAAGAGCAATTGCACCTTTGTTAATTGCATCCATTAAAAATTTGTGTCCGTCAGTTTTAAATCCTTTTATAGCTACAAACACATCGTTTGACTTTACTTTTCTCGAGTCATATTGTATATCACCGACATCACGACGCTGCACTTCACCAATGACCTGAATAGCACTTATACTGTTTAATAATTCAGTTAATTCCATTAGTAAAGCGAGGCTCCCCTAATAAGAATTTCTGAACATTCAAGGATACAATTTTCTGCCCGTGATAATCTGGTTCCTGCCGGAATGCTTTGAGAAACTATGATTCCGCTTCCATTAATTTTGTATTTAATTCCTAGTTTGGTCAGAATAAAAATTGCATCCTTAACAGAACAATTTTTTAGATCGGGCATAATGTTATTATCGGACAAACTTATTTTTTTCAACTCAACATTTGTGGTTTCGGATTTACTATTTTTTTCGTTGAAATTTTGTTCTTCAACAAACTTAAGATTTCTTAATAATTCCGGATTTAGATATTGCTGAAATTTATCAATATCTGTTGATACTAATCTTTCTGCAACATTTTTAAATATTGGAGCAGCAACTAATCCACCGTATTTACCCTGGTCAGGTGAGTTAATCAGAATCAAACAAACAACCTGAGGATCTTCAACGGGGAAAAATCCGATAAATGAAGAATTATATTCACTTCTGGAATATTTTCCATCTACTAGTTTTTGAGAAGTACCTGTTTTTCCGCCAACCTGAATCAGTTCTGAAAAAGCTTTTTTACCTGTACCGTTTTTGACAACTCCAGCTAAGAGATTCCTCATAACTTCAGAAGTTTCTTCAGAAATAACTCTTCTTACTTCTTTGGGTGCAAATTCATTAACCAAATTTCCATCGCTTGTAACTTCTCTGTGAATTAATTGCGGTTCATATAAAACACCACCGTTAATTAATGCTGAATATGCGGTTATCATCTGAATTGGAGTAGCAGAAATTTCATAACCAAATGACAGATAAGCTTTTGATACTTTTGTCCATTCATTTGGTTTTCTTAATCTTCCCGGAGTTTCACCCGGAAGAGTAACAGAAGTGTAATTTCCGAATCCAAACCCTCTTAGATATTTAAAGAACTTTTCATCATCAATTCTCTGAACAAGTTTTGCGAAACCAATATTGCTTGATTGTTCGAATACACCGGTTACATTTAATGTGTTAAATGGATGAGTATCTCTGATATTAACATTCTTAAATTTGTAATGACCATTCTCAACATTAATGTTTTCATTAAGTCTGCATAATTTCTGATCAATTAAAGAGGCGAGAGTGAATGATTTAAAAGTAGAGCCTGGTTCATAGGTATCGGTTATAGCACGATTCCTTCTTTGGAAGTCATTATACTTCCAATACTCATTAGGATTAAAATCATCTACGTTGGCAATAGCTAATATTTCACCGGTGTTTGGATTCATAATTATTCCGGTTGCCGAGCTTCCGCCGTAAAGAGAAATTCCGTTCCGCAATTCTTCTTCAAGAATCAGTTGATAATTTTTATCAATAGTCAGATAAATATTATTGCCAGGAATTGCAGGGTTGGAATTATCATCTGCCACTGTTACAATTTCACCAATTGCATTTTTATCTACTAATCTTGATCCGTCCTTTCCTTTGAGTGATTCCTCAAAGTATTCAGAGATACCCATTACACCTTTAGATTCGTTATTCATGTATCCTAAAAGATGAGATGCCAGATTATTATAATGATATACTCTTGTGGGATCATCTTTAAAGAAATATCCAACTCTTTTTAATTCTTTAAGTGGACGTGATTTTTCGAAAGGTACTTTCTTTTCCAGACAAATAGTTTTTTTCTTACCACTCATCATCTTCAGATAATAATTTGTGCTCTTACCTAAAGTTTTTGAAAATAGCTTTGCGACATCCTGTTTAGCTTTTGTGGAGATCATTCTCAGGTCAACAAAAAATGAAACGTCGGGGCGGTTATAAACTAAAAGAACATTGTTGCGATCATATATCAATCCGCGTTCTGCTGGGATAACTTCCACACCTGTCTGCTGACGCTGGGCATAATATTTTAATTCCTCGCTCCTCAAAATTTGAATATCAACTAAATTCACAATAAGTGCTGCAAAGAACAGTATCATTATCAGTATCACAACTAATGCTCTGGAGTTAATCATACTTTTCTTTTAACTCCTTTTCTATTTCATCTGCCTTGGTTTGATTATACTTAATAATAACAGGTGCCTCAAGATCTCTTATCATCCCAAGTTCTGTGTTTGCAATCTTCACTATTCTCTCTTCAGCGCTAAATGTTTGATGCTCTGCAGTAAGTTTGATTTTCTTTTGAGATTCAGTTTTCAATTTCTTTTCAATATCATCTTTAATAAGTAATGCCTGCTCGTATTTAAGTTTTATTCCCACACCACTAAGTGCAAAAGCTGTTATCAGCAGTAAGATCAAAAGCATTAAGAACAATTTTGGTTTGGAACTTTTATTCATAGTTTTTCAGCCGCTCTTAGTTTTGCACTCCGGGCTCTGTAATTAAGTTGAATCTCCTCATTAGCAGGAATAATTGGTTTTTTATTAATCAACTTTAAACTTGCTTCCTTTTTAATAATCCCAATTGGATCTTCTTTTGGACTAACATTAACCTGAGACTGTTCTTTAAAAAATTCTTTTACTATTCTGTCTTCCAGAGAGTGATATGTGATTACAACTATTCTTCCTCCCCTCTTTAATACTTTCAAAGAGTTTTTAAGAAAAGCATTAAGATTCTCTAATTCATCGTTCACATAGATTCTAAGAGCCTGAAATACTCTTGCAAGTGTTTTCTTCAGATATGGAGGTGGAACAAGGTCACTTATAATTGTGCTCAAATCACCAGTAGTTAAAATCTTTTTTGAGTTACGGCTGTGAACTATTTTCCTTGAAATTTTTCTTGAGTTTTTTTCCTCACCATACTGATAAAAAATATTTGCCAGATCATTTTCCTCAAAACTATTAATAATATCTGCAGCAGTTATTTTTTTTGTTTTGTCCATTCGTAAATCAAGAGGAGCATCGGTTCTGAAAGTAAATCCTGATGAAGGTTCATCAAGCTGATAGGATGAGACTCCCAAATCTGCAAGTATCCCATCAAAAAAATCTATTGATTCTATTTTTGCAATCACATCAATAAAAGAATAATTAAAGTTGTATAAGTTTAACCTGGGTTCCTGAAAGAATTTTTTTTGGCAATACTCAAATGCATCCGAATCAACATCTGAGGCCACAAGAAGCCCATCAGTATTTAACCTTTTTAGAATTTCAGCAGTGTGCCCGCCAAAACCTAAAGTTGCATCAAAGTATTTTCCTGATCGATCAACAATTAAAAGATCCAAGCTCTCTTTAAGCATCACTGGTGTATGATGCTCGCTCATCTTTCGGCCATAACTTTTGCAGCTATTTCTTCGTAAGTCTGGGAAGACTGACGTAAATAATCATCGTAAACTTTGGGATTCCAAACTTCTATTTTTTTCAGAGCACCAAGAATTAAGACTTCCTTTTCAATCTTTGCATAATCTATAAGTGCAGTCGGGATAAGTATTCTTGATTGTCCATCCATCGTATCTTCAGTAGCATACTGAACAAACATTCTGATAAATCGAGCTTCATCAGGTTGAAATGAATTTAGATGTAATAATTTTTCTTCAAGCTTTTGCCATTCATCAAGAGGATAAAGATCAATGCAATTGGATAAGCCGCGAGTCATAACGAAAGTATCGTTTGCTTCGGCGGCAACGTGTTTTCTAAGCTTCGCCGGAATGGCAATCCTTCCTTTTGAATCTATTGAATATGTAAATTGACCTCTGAACATTTTCCTTTTATTGAATATTTTTCACCACTTTTCCCCACTACTCCCCAAAATAATGCAAAATTTTTCGAAAAGTCAAGAAAAATCTGTAAAAATTTCCAACTTTTTTTGTGAAGCAGTAGGTTAGATAAAATTCAAAGATAGATTTAAGGATAGTTCCGGTAAAAATTAAACAAGACTTTAATGATTGTGAAAGTATAAAAACGCAGTAATAAATTAAGTTATGGAGCCAACTGCCGGATTCGAACCGGCGACCTAATCATTACGAATGATTTGCTCTACCAGCTGAGCTAAGTTGGCAACACACTATTTGGGGGATTATGGAAAAGGTTATGCCTCATCCAAAATTAACCTGAAATGATTTATCTCAATTTCTTCTTATGTCTGTTCTTTCTTAATCTTTTTTTCCTTTTGTGAGTAGACATTTTATGGCGTTTTCTCTTTTTACCACAAGGCATTTAGTTTTTCTCCTTTACAATTTATACTAGTGATTTTTTAATAACTGTTCTGCTTTTTGTCCAACTTCATTGGTTGGATTTATATCATAAGCTTTTTGCAGCCAATCTTTGGATACCTGAAGATTACCTGCTGAAAGATTAACAACACCTAAATTTAAAAGTGCAATTTGATGGTTAGGTGCATATTTAAGTGCTGTTTCCATTTCTTTAATTGCATTGTTAAAATCTTTTAAATTATAATAACATACTCCCATATCAACTCTTGCGTCAGCATCATCAGGATGTTTTTCAAGATAAGTTTTATAGTTAAGAATAGCTGCTTCAAACAAACCTGAATCATTCTTTAAATGTGCAAGCTCCAGTAGGCTTTTGTGGTCATCAGGGTTTTGCTTAACTTTTTCTTCCAAATCATTTATTGCCTGCATATTATTCATATTCACTCCGGAAGAAAAATTACTTTGCCCTTGTACCTGATTTATCGGTGTTGTTGTAGCGGTATCCAAAATGCCGGATGAGAAGATGATTATAACAATAATTGCAATGGCACCAATTATAATTCCGTATATAACTTTAGCATTAAGATTTTTGGTTTCGTTTTGTTTAGATGTAACAGACGAGTTGTTTTTTACTTTAGATTGTTTTTGTCCTGTTGCAGTGCCACATTCAGGACAGAACTTAAAATCTCTATCAAACTTAAAACCACACTCTGAACAATACTTTTGTTTTACCACTACCCTCTCCTTTTCTCTTTCATTCCCTGATTTACAATATCTTTAAATTCTCTCGAAAATTTGAAAGTTGGTACATAATGTTCTTCAACAAAAACTTTTTCTCCTGTTTTAGGGTTTCTAGCATTTCTTGGATTTTTTTTCCTGACTTTATAACTACCAAAACCTCTTATCTCTATACCTTTACCATTTTTTAATGCATCAATTACCGTTGAAAAAAAGCCTTCAATTATTGCTTCGGTTTCTAACTTAGTCAATCCGGTGCCGGCGGCAACTTTATCTACAATATCAGCTTTTGTCATTTAAACACCTATATTTTTTAAGATATCTGAATTGGGACGCCAAAAATATCAAACATTTACAGTAAAATCAAACTTAACTTATTATTTTATAATAAATTAGATAATCAAGTTAGCATTGCACCTTCTATAACTCCCTCAAATTCTCATTTTGAAAAAATTATCCCAAACGATGCAACACCCTTAAAGTAAATTATTCAAAAAATTGTTTTAATTTTGATGGTATGATGATTGACATTTGTTTTTATCATTGGAGATAATTTCTTGCAGTTAATAGAAATCATTTTAATAGTTCTTACCAGTATTGCCATTATTATTTTGGCTACTTTATTTCTTTCCTATTTCGGATATAAAACAAGAAAGAGACTTGAGAAGAAATCCAAACATCAATCAGAAGTTAATTCCGATTATAATGATGGAACATCAGATCAAAATTTATTTGATAGCTCAATTTCCTCTTCTAATCAAAATAAACCACAGGAAAAATTTGTTGTCTTTAATCCTGGACTAACAAAAATTTCTAAAGATGATTCAAGAGAAATCAAGCAGCATATCCCGCACAAGCTATTCATAAAGAAGTGATAATTTTTTTATCACAATTTTTTTTGTTCTGCTGAATTATTTTAGTTATTAAATATTGTATTGTTATTTTTATTTATTATTTACAAGATAAAAGTCAGAAAGGATTTTAAATGAAAGCACAAATAAAAGTTGATGGTATGACCTGTAATCATTGTGTAATGGCAGTAAAGAAAGAAATCATGAAGCTACCAGTGCAAAACCTTGATGTAAAAATTGGTGAGGTTTCAGTTGAGTTTGATGAGACTTTAGTAACTCTTGATGATATAAAAAACTCAATTGGTGAGGCAGGTTATTCAGTCGTAGAATAAAATAATTTTTATGAAAGAAATCAAATCCGAAAAAATTACTTTACCGGTTGAGGGAATGACTTGCGCAAGCTGCGTTAGTCGCGTTGAAAAAACAATTTCAAAAATCGAAGGCATTAAAAATATAAATGTAAACCTTGCCACTGAAAAGGTAACTTTTGAATATGACCCTGAAAAAATTGACTTAAATCTTGTTGCACAAAAGGTGGATGATGCAGGATATAAGCTGGATTTGTCAGTTACAAATTCAAAAAAGGCAGTCCCGGGACCACAGGAAGATAAACAGAATGTTTTTTTAACAGAGTTAAAAAAAGATTTCCTGCTTGCACTAATTCTTACAGTACCAGTCCTGATAGTGAATATGGGGATTATGTGGGATGGTTTCTTCTTAAAAAAATATTTTTCAGTTGATCAAATAAATAGGTTACTTCTGATCCTGACGACTCCCATTGTTTTCGTATCAGGAAAAAGATTTTTCAGAATTTTCTGGAATAATCTTAAGCACTTTACAGCAGACATGAATTCACTGGTTGCCATAGGAACAGGCTCAGCTTATTTGTACAGCCTGATAATTTCTTTATTTCCGGAGTGGTTTAATCACAAAAATCTTCATGTTTATTTTGATACAACTGCAGTGATTATCACTCTAATTTTATTGGGGAGATGGCTTGAGAATCGTGCGAAAGCAAAAACAGGCAGCGCAATTAAAAAGTTAATTGAATTGCAACCAAAATCTGCTATTGTTAAAATCGATGGTAAAGAGATAGAAAAAAAACTTGATGATTTAGAAACCGGAGATGTGGTTATAATAAAACCGGGAAATAAAATTCCTGCTGATGGAATAGTAGTTTATGGTACATCAAGTATTAACGAAGCAATGATAACAGGAGAAAGTATTCCTGTTGAAAAAATGATTGGTTCAAAAGTAATTGGTGGTACTGTTAATCTTAATGGATATCTTGAATTTGAAGTTAAAACTGTTGGGGAGAATACTGTACTCGGGCAGATTATTAAACTTGTTGAAGATGCACAAAGCTCAAAAGCACCTGTTCAGAATTTAGCCGACAAAATTGCTTCTGTCTTTGTTCCTGTAGTTGTTATAATAAGCATCATAACTTTTATCATTTGGTTATTGATTTCACCTGATAATTTTAGCCATGCTCTTACAAACTTTATTGCTGTTCTGATAATTGCCTGTCCCTGCGCACTTGGATTAGCCACACCGACTGCACTGATTGTTGGAATGGGAAAGGCAGCTCAGAACGGCATTTTATTCAAGAGCGGTGAAAGTCTTGAAAAAGTTCAGGAAGCCAATACAATTATTTTTGATAAAACCGGAACAATAACGGAAGGGATTCTTTCTGTAAACAAAGTTAAAACATTTCAAACTACCCAAGAAAGATTTATTTCAATCCTGGCTTCAATAGAATCAAAATCTGAACATCCTATTGCTAAAGCAATTGTGAATTATGCAAATGCACAAAACATTCAATTGCAAGCGGTCTATGATTTTCAGGCGATTCCCGGTAAAGGTATTATTGGATTTATTGACAACAAAAAAATAATTGCAGGCAATGCTACATTGTTAGAGGATAACGGTATTTCTCCCGAATCTATTAATCAAATAAAAAATGGAGATGAGATTGATGGTTCAATAATTTATTTATCTTTTGATAATATTTTACTTGGTTACATAACTATTTCAGATACTGTTAAGGAAAATGCCTCCGAAATTATTTCTGCAATCAAAAAGATGAGAATTAACACTGTCCTCCTTTCCGGAGATAATTTTCAATCGACAAAATCAGTAGCCGAAAAGATAGGTATAGAAAATTTTGAAGCCGGGGTTCTTCCCTGGAATAAATCAGATGTTGTAACTAAGTATAAGGGAATGGGCAAAAAAGTAATTATGGTTGGAGATGGCATAAATGATGCACCAGCACTTGCAAATAGTGATGTAGGTATTGCTATAGGTACCGGTACAGATGTAGCAATTGAAAGTGCCGGAGTGGTTCTTATCAATGGAGATTTAAATGGAGTTGTGAATGCTATCTTACTTTCAAAACAGACAATCAGAACAGTAAAACAAAATTTGTTCTGGGCATTTTTCTACAATGTTATAGGAATTCCCCTTGCTGCATTAGGCCTGCTCAATCCAATGTTTGCTGCGCTCGCTATGTCATTCAGTTCCGTTTCTGTGGTAAGTAATTCATTACGGTTACGAGCAAAAAATAAAACCGGACTTAGTCCGGTTTAAAATTTTTACAAAATTCATCTTACTAAATTCTTGGTAATCGCTCCAGATATGAACTATTACTCAAGATTGCAAAAGTTTCAGTTTTTCTTAATTCATCAAGCGAGAAACAATTCATATAGCTCATTGAACTTCTGAGTCCATCTGAAATTCCATCAATCACATTTTTAACTGCACCTTTGTAAGCTACCATTGTTTCTTCACCTTCAATAAACTCATTACGCATCTTAACGCCAAATGAAGCAGAGCCGCGATATTTCTTCCAAAGCTGACCATTATATTTAATGACTTCACCGGGAGTTTCTCTTGTGCCTGAAAGCATTCTACCAAGCATAACCATATCTGCACCCAGGGCAATTGCTTTGGCTACATCACCGGGACTTTTAATTCCTCCATCAGCGATTATTTTAATCTTAAGTTTCTTTTCCTCTCTTGTGTGATAAATATTCAGGATCGATGATACCTGCCCAATACCAATGCCAGTCTGAATTGAAGTTGTACAAACGCTTCCGCTTCCAATACCAACTCTTACTGCGTCTGCACCTGCATCCACAAGATGATGAAGGCTTGCACCGTGAGCGATGTTTCCAACAATAATTTTTACATCGAATTTTTTCTTTATTGTTTCCGTTTTCTTTAAAACTTCTTTATTGTTTGCATTAGCCGTATCAATGCAAATTAGATATTTTTTTTCTACAATCTTTTCAATTGTTGACATATCAGTATTTAGAGCGATGGATACCGCTTTAATTCCCCGTCCATTCTTTGCATTTAAAACTGCGTCAAGAGATGAATCGAAACGATTAACTATACCGATGCATCCCAATTTTGTAAGTTCTTTTGCCATTTCAATTCCGGTAACAGAATCCATCGGACTTGAGATAACAGGTAAGTTTAATTTCAGACCTAAAAAGCTACAAGATGTTGAAACCTGCGCTCTGGATTTTATTCTTGAGATCTGCGTGGGTATTAAACTGATATCGTCATAAGTTAAAGATTGATTATACTGAGTTAATTCTTTTTTTGTGTAAACTTTCATTTTAGTCCTTATTTAATCATAAAATTTTTTCTATTTCATTTAAGAGTTGATTCATTTTTTTGGTAACTGCAAGGACAGGTTCAACAGAGTTCATATCTACACCAGCATTTTTTAAGATGTTAATCGGGTAATCCGAACTGCCGGCTTTTAGAAACTCCAGATACTTTTTAACTGCAGATTCACCTTCTGATTTTACTTTTGCTGCCAGTGCCTCTGATGCTGCAAATCCCGTTGCGTACTGATAAACATAAAAATTGTAATAAAAATGTGGGACGCGGGACCAGGTAAATCTTTCTTCATCATCAATAACCATTTCGGGTCCCCAATATTTCTGAAATAAATCACCATAAAGTTTGCACAAATCATCAGTTGTTAACGCTCCACCATTTTCTACTTTTTGATAAGTAACTGATTCAAACTCAGCAAACATAACTTGTCTGAAAACAGTTGTTGTAATGTTGTTTAAATATTTTTCAATCAAAAAAAGTTTTTCATCTCTGGATTTTGAATTTTCAATCAGATAATCCAGCAGCAAATTTTCATTAAATGTTGATGCAACTTCAGCAAGGAAGATAGAATAATTAGCATAAACAAAAGGCTGATTTAATCCGGTAAAATAAGAATGCATATTGTGTCCCATCTCGTGAGCGAGAGTAAAGACATCATTCAGTAAATCAGTCCAGTTCAACAATACATAAGGATGAACACCATAGGTTGTACCAGATGAATAAGCTCCGCTGCGTTTTGCTTTGGTTTCATAAACATCAATCCATCTATTGTTGAAAGCTTTTAAAATAGAATTCTGATATTCCTTGCCCATCACATTCAGAGAATTTAATACTATCTCTTTTGCTTCTTCGTAGGAATATTTTTTTTCAAGTTTAGGATCAAATAATGTTACATAAACATCATAAGGGTGTAACTCAGTTAGATTTAATAATTTTTTCTTTAATGAAGCCCATCTGTACATTGGCTCAAAATTTTTATTTACAGCATCAATAAGATTATCATATACAGAAACCGGAATATTGTTTTTATGAAGTGCAGCTTCTTTTGCTGAATTGTAGCCTCTGGCTTTTGCAAAAAAGATATTGGTCTTCAGGTTACCATTAAATAATGCAGCTAACGAGTTTGAATAATTTTTGTAAGAACCCAGATAAGCCTTAAATGCATTTTCACGATAAGTTCTGTCTTTTGAGTAAAGAGCAGAATAATATCTGGCATGTGATATTTCAAAATCATTTCCACTGCTGTCTTTTACCGTTGGAAATTTCAAATCAGCATTTGTGAAAATAGAATAAGTGTTGTAGGGCACCTGTGAAATTTCTCCAGCCATTGCCAAAAGCTCTTCTTCTCGTTTTGTAAGGGTATGAGCTTTAAATCGAAGCAGATCATCAATCGAATGTTTGTAAATTTTAAGTTCAGGAAGTGAATCAATCATTCCTAATAATTTTTTCTCATCAAGTTGCAAAAGCTCCGGTTTGATGAAAGCGCTGGCAGTCATAGCCTTTGAATATACCGCTTTAATTCTGTCATCAAATGCCTGATACTTAGTATTAATCATATCGCTATCCTTTGATAGCATTGCATATAAATACAATCTTTCCAGTTTGCTGCCGATTTCTTCATCAAACTTAAAGCAGGCTAAAAGCTTATCAGGGGAGTCTGATAATTTTCCCTCAAATTTTTTATACTCAGTTAAATTATTTTCAACCCACTTTAACTCTGCCTCCCATTCTTCATCGCTTCTGTAAATATCGGTTAGATTCCATTTATATTTTTCCTCAACTTCACTCCTTAATGGGATTGCTGCAGATTGCGTTTCAAATGAATATATTTTTTGAACTGATTTAAAAACAAACATTATTAACCCACAAAATAAATTTTTAGCATTGATTGATTAGAAGTTGATGTGATTCTAGATTAATATTAAAACATTCATAATTAGCGTTATAAATATAAATAAAGTGAATAACTTTTACTTCATATTTAAACTTATTGTTAATGATTCGCCTTACAGTGCCCAATCAGGAAAAACTTCAAGCTTAAATATTAATGTACCGATATAAAAAACCATAAATGTTATTATTATCACACTGATTATGTTTAGTACAAAACCGGTTTTTGCCATATCAGAGACCTTTAATCTTCTACCGGCAAAGACTATCGTATTTGGTGGTGTTCCTACCGGCATCATAAAAGCCATAGAAGCAGAAAGTGTTGCCGCTATCATCAGAAGTAAAGGATTAACACCCATCGCAACTGCTACAGAAGCCAATATGGGCAATATCATCTGCGTTGTAGCTGTATTTGAAGTTAGCTCCGTTAAAAAATTTATTGAAAAATTTATGATGAGCAGCAAGAATAAAATATTAATGTGAGCTACACCTTTAAATTGCTGACCAATAAAATCGGATAAACCACTTTTACTGAAAGCAGTTGCCAGAGCAAAACCGCCTCCAAATAATAAAATTATTCCCCAGGGTATTTGTTCAAAAACATTTGCACCAAGAATTTGCTTTTGCTTTTCATCCTTTGACGGAATTAAAAATAATATAAAAGCCATTGTTATTGCTATCGTGCCATCATCAATAAAATCAGGAACGGTAAAGTAAGATGCCCAACCCGTAATTTTTATAAATCCTAAATCGAGGTCTGTCCGGAAAATCCAGAGAAGAGAAGTTAATGCAAACACTATTGCAATTACTTTTTCTGCAAAAGAAATTTTACCCAGTAAGTTATACTCATTCTTAACAAAATCTTTTGTAACTCTGATATGAGAATCTGTTTTAAAGAAAATTTTTGAAAGAGCAAAAGCAGTGATAAAAATCAGCATTATAGAAATTGGCAATGCAAGCATCATCCATTCACCAAAAGATATCTGCGGTGCATCAGGAAAAATTATTTTATGAATTCTGACCAAAGCCAGGTTTGGCGGTGTTCCAATCAGTGTAGAAATTCCACCAATCGAGCAGGAATATGCTATGCCCAGTAAAACTGATTTTGAAAAACCTGATGATTTATCTTTTCCAAAATCGTTTTCAATTTTACCTATTACAGCAAGAGCTATCGGAAGCATCATAACAGCAGTGGCTGTGTTGGATATCCACATTGACAGAAAGAATGATGAGAACATAAAGCCAAATAAAATTGAATTTGGAGTTCCGCCAAATACCGATATGATTTTAAGTGCGATTCTTTTATGCAATCCCCAATTCTCCATCGCAATGGCAATCATAAATCCACCAACGAATAAAAAAATAACCGAATTTATGTATGAAGCCGCAATATCTGAGCCTGAAATAACTCCAACCAGAGGAAAGAAAATGAGCGGAACTAAAGATGTTGCGGCTAATGGCAGGGCTTCTGTCATCCACCAAACCGCCATTAAGACAGCTATGGCTGCAACTTTACCTATTTGAGGATTGGCAGGATCCGGATTGAAAAAAACATAAATTAAAATGAATGAAAGAGCACCAAGTATAAATCCTGTCTTCTGAACTCTTTGCATAATTATTTAATGTGATGAAGAAATAAATAATTTTACAATTATATATTATTGAAACCGTTGATAATTAAAAATATCCTGACAACAAAATAGTGATATTTTAATCTTTCTATATAAAGTGCATCATACATATATTTGCCCGCGTAATAACTTAACAATATGAATACAAAATACGA
>FWPV01004118.1_pt1 | contig 28642 bp, 35 predicted proteins | sample 2228371 | NCBI WGS metagenome assembly FWPV01 (sample SAMEA103939776, study PRJEB20133) | metagenome | reverse complement strand
CGAGTTCCGGCGTCCCGCGTCGCGGCTCTACCTGCCGCTGGTGGGGCACAGCGGATAGGGCCGGTCGTCGGCGACGCAGAGTAGAAACCAACGACTTGTGGAGGTGTGAAATGAGCAAGAAATATCTTTCGCTTGTGGCTGCCCTTGGCCTGGTATTGGGCGGGATCACGCTGGCCCGCGCAATGCCCAAGATCGCGCCGCTGGCCCAGGTCGGCGGCGCACCGACCGTCGTCTCTTATCAGGGACGGGTGCAGGTGGACGGCGCGTCCTTCACCGGCACCGGCTACTTCAAGTTCGCCGTGGTGAATCAGGCCGGGAACATCACCTACTGGTCCAACGATGGCACCAGTAGCGGTGGCGGTGAGCCGACCAACGCCGTTCCCCTCCCGGTGAACAGTGGCCTCTTTACCGTCTTGCTGGGAGATACCTCACTGACCGGGATGACCCAGCCGTTGAGCGCGGGGGTCTTTTCCGCCCCCGACCGCTACCTGCGGGTGTGGTTCCGCGCCGGGGGCAGCGGCGCCTTTACCCGGCTGACGCCCGACACGCGCATCGCCGCCGTGCCGTATGCCTTGCAGGCGCAGCACACCGCCCCACCCGGCAATGTGATCGTCGTCGCCAGGAGCAACGGCGACTTCACCTCCATCGGAGCAGCCCTTGATAGCATCACCGATGCCTCTGCCGCAAACCCGTACCTGATCTGGATCGCCCCTGGCTGGTACAATGAGGCGATCGCTCTCAAGGCCTATGTGCATCTGCAAGGGGCCGGGCAGGGAGTGACCTTTATTCAGGCGGCTCCCTCGTTCGACGGCGGGCGGACGCTGGAACTGGCCAGCCACACCAGCGTGCGTGACCTGAGCATATCCAACATCGGCGGTGTCGGGACGAACTATGGAATCTATGGCGATGGCGTCACCGATGTAGTGGTTTCCAGCGTATACGTGGAGGCTGCCGGGAATGCTACTTCCAACATCGCTATCTGCCTGAGGGGCGAGGCCAAGGTAATGCTGGAGAACGTTACGGCTTCCGCAGGCAAGGCCGGCAGCGCCAACATTGGCCTCCGTGTTGTGGTCAGCCCTGAGGGCGGGCCGGAGGTCACGGTGCACGGCGGGAGCTTCACCGGCGCTGGAGGCACCGATGCCTACGGCATCGAGGTATTTGGAGGCATGGGCACTTTTCTGGGCGCGGCGGACGTGCGGGCCACTGGCCAGGGCGCCTCGAACACCAACGCCGGCCTGAAGAGCGACAACTATGCAACCGTCCTCCTGCAGGGCGGCTTCTTCCTGGGCAGCGGCGGACAGGATGCCTACGGCATTCAGAACTACAACGATGCCCATATGGAGGCAGAGGGGGTGACAGCGCGGGGTGAGAGCGCTACATCCAGGGCCCGTGCCTTCTACAACCACGTGGCTCAAGCCGTTCTGCGAGGGGGTTCCTTTACCGCGCAGGCGAGTAGCGGGGCATGGCACGCAGCAGGCATTCACAACTTTGGTTCCAACGCCATCCTGGAGGCGCATGATGTGACCGCGCTGGCGGCGGGAGGAACATATAACCGCGGTCTATTTAGCGAACTCAACTCCCCAACAACACGCGTCTATGGTGGCACGTTCATCGGGCGGGGCGGCGAGAAAGCTTACGGCATCGAACAAGGTTGTAGTAGCGGTTGCGAGACAATTATCCAGGGCGCCTTCGCCGTTGGTGAGAACAGCATCCTCCACGATTATGGTCTCTATGTAAATGGTGGCACAGTGCGGGCCGATGCCAGCCGTTTCAAGGGTGGCACCGCCGCAGTGTACGAGAGTAGCGGGACCCTCTACCTGGCCGTCAGCCAATTGAACGGTGGGATGGGGCGGCTTTCCGGTGCCCGCACCTGCTTCCAGGTCTATGATGGCAACTATAACCCCTACACCTGCCCATAGCATCCGGAGGTGAGCGATGAAACGAGCAACCCTGTTGTCCTGGCTGGCTCTCCTTCTGCTGGCCGGCGCGGCGCTGGCCCAGGGGGCACCGGCCATCCCCTGGCACGTCATCGGCGGCGGGGGCGAGCACGTGGGGGCCGGCGCCATCTCCCTGGACGGCACGCTCGGCCAGCCGATGGTAGGACAAATTGCCAATTTGTCCTACACCTTGTGCGCCGGCTACTGGTGCGGCGCGGGGGCGGAGTACCGCATCTACCTGCCGCTGGTGCTGCGGAACTTTTAGCCCGCCCCCAACCCTCTCCCTCTCCCAGGCTGAGAAATGGTGGGACAAGTTGCCAACTTGTCCCACATCTTTTCCGGCCCCCCAGCTCATAACCCTGCCCCTCTGAGCGCCTGGCGCTGTGCATCTGCCGCCAGGCGCTCCTTGCCATTCACAAAATTGGAAACCTGGCGTGACGATCCTGAAAACGCCAACTTGGACAATTTGTGATATAGTATGAGCGATTGAATGGCTGTAGTGGATCACCGTAAAGGGGCTACCGATGGTTAAGCGCATCCTAATTGTGGATGATGAAGAGAATGTGGTCTTTTTCCTGGCAGAGAACCTGACCGAGCTGGGAGCTGATTACGAAATAGAGACCGCCTGTTCCGGCCCTGAGGCGCTGGCCTGTATGGTCCCCTCCCCGTTCGACCTGGTCATCACCGACCTGCGCATGCCGGGGATGGACGGCCTGATGTTGATCAAGCGCATTCGGGCCCGGTATCCACAAACTCGGTTGATCCTGATGACCGCCTATGGCGACGCCGGGGTGGAAACGACCGCTTACCGGTTGGGAGCGTGTCGCTACATCGCCAAGCCCTTTGCCATTGAAGAGCTGATCGCCCAGGTGCGCCTGGCCCTGGATGATGCCGACACACCCGGCCAGAACATCTTGATGCTAACCAACGATCAATTCGACGCCATCGCCCGCTGCCTGGCCGACCTGCGTTTCGAGGTTGGCGCCCAGTGCATCCTGCTGGCCGATGTGACCGGCCAATTGGTGGCCCACGTCGGCGAAACGGAAGGCCTTGACCTGCCCACCCTGGTATCCCTGGTCGGGGGCGGGTTCGCCACTGCCTTTGAGATGGCCCGCTACCTGGAGGAACGCAACGCCCGGACGCTCAACTACCACGAAGGGGAACGGTACGACATCTATTCTTCGAATGTGAACGAAAGCCTGTTCGTGGTGCTCGTGTTCGACAAGCACCACCAACAAAGCCGGGTTGGCATGGTGTGGTTGTACACCCGCCGGGCCCTGAAGCAACTGGAATCCCTGGCCCGCAGCGCGGAAAAGGTGGATGCCGGCCGGCTGCTGGATGCCGACTTTGGGGCGCAGCTAAGCGACGGCCTGGATCAGCTTCTGACGGTAGAGGCTGACGGGATCGGCTGGGAGGCCCCCAAAGCAGAGGAGGCAAAGCAGGCGCAACCCAAAGAGGAGGAAACGGAGCAGATACAGCCCACGGAGGTGGCTCCCCCTCCGGCGCAAAGGACCTTTAGCCTGCAACAGGCTTTGGAAATGGGGCTGTTGGATCCAACCTGGCTGAATGACGAACTTGATCGCTGAGGGGAGAGATGTTCATCAACTGGAAGTTGCGCGAGCTGAATCTCAAGATCGTCTACTATGGGCCGGCGATGAGCGGCAAAACCACCAACCTGCAATACATCCACGCCCACACCAACCCCAAGATGCGCGGGGAACTGGTGTCGCTCAAGACCCGCGAAGACCGGACCATCTTTTTCGACTTTTTGCAATTAGAGCTGGGCGAGATCAAGGGCCTCAAACCCAAGTTCAACCTCTACACCGTCCCCGGCCAGGTGTTGTACGAAGCCAGCCGCAAACTGGTGCTCCAAGGGGCCGATGGGGTGGTGTTCGTCGCCGATTCGCAAATGGCCCGCCTGCCAGACAATATCCAGTCGTTCAAAACCATGAAACAACAACTGACCGAGCTGGGCCTCGACCCGCAGCGGATGCCCATTGTGGTCCAGTTCAACAAGCGCGACCTGCCGGGGACTACGCCAGCGCCGGTCCTGAGCCGCCTGCTTGCTTCCAACGGCGCTCCAACCTTTGAATCGGTGGCCACAGAGGGACGGGGGGTGTTCGAAACCCTCAAGACTTCTATCAACCTGGTGATCTCCCAGGTCCAGCGGCGACTGTGACAATTTCGACGAAAGGTGCAGCATGACATCAGTAGCAGTGGATGGAAAAGACTCGACGATGAACCTGATAGCCCAGGCGCTGGAAGCCGGCATCCAGGCTGCGCGGCGGAAAGAAAAAGCCCTGGCCCGGCGGCTGCTCCTCAAAGTGGCCGAACTGGACCCCTCCCAGGAGAAAGCCTGGCTATGGCTGGCCGCCATCGCCGAAACGTCTGACGAGGCGCTGGCCTACCTGCAAACAGTGCTGGCCCTCAACCCCAACAACCGCCAGGCTCAGGAGGGGATCAGGTGGGTCCAGAGCCAGCTTCCTTCAGCGCCAGAGGGCGGCGTGTGCCCTGTGTGCAAGCAGCATCTGCCCCCTGGTGAGGTCTCCTGCCCCACCTGCGGCCACATCCTGTTCGAGCGGGCAGACAAGGAAGCCGTTGCGCCTCTACCGGCTGAAAGAACGGAACCCCCAACCGATGCCTCGGCCGAGTCGCTGCCCGGCTTTGCCCTGTCGGTAGAGCAGGCAGAAGCGATTGACGCCATCCTGGCCAAAATAGCTTATGAGAGCGAGGCGCGTTGCATCATCCTGGCCGACGTGACCGGACAGTTGATCAGCGAGCGGGGCCAGACCGGTCGCATGAACACCCAGGTGCTCTCGGCGCTGGCCGCCGGCGAACTGGCCGCCACCCATGAGATGGCCCGCCTGGTAGGGGAAGAGGCCCGTTTCAAACTGCTCCTGCACGAAGGGCAACAGCACAGCGTCTACCTGTCGGACATTGGCGGGCAGATGCTGCTGATCATCGTCTTTGACCAGGACACGCCCATCGGCCTGGTGAGGATGATCCTTAAAAACGCGGTGCAGGCCCTGGAGCCTGTTATAGCCCAGGCACAGCAGGCCTATGAGATGACAATGAACGAGACATTGGGCGACGACTTTGCCCAACTGGTGGAAGACAGGTTGACCAGGTCACTGGCATAAAACGTTCCAGCAGGGAGACAGCAACATGGCAATTAAGGGCAACCTGAAAGATTTGAGCCTGCCGACGTTGGTGCAGATGACTTGCCAGGAGGGCACTCAAGCCCGATTGACCATTCAGCACCAGCAGGCCAAAGCCGAATTGTACTTTGCCGATGGCGACATTGTCCATGCCGCATCGGACGACCAGACCGGAAAGGAGGTGGTGTATCGCATACTAACCTGGGAAGAAGGAGAGTTCGAGCTAGAGGCCGGGGTGGCCTCACCAACCCGCACTATCGAAACGCCCTGGTCTGTCTTGCTCATGGAAGGGCTGCAGCGGCGGGATGAAGAATTATGGGACAAAAAAGAAAAAGAACAAAGGAGGAATACTATGGCACGCAGAACTACTACAAACATCCTTGAAGACCTGCTCAAGGTGCCGGGGATCAATGCGGCGGTGGTGATCAGCCGCGACGGGTTCGTGATCGAGGCCACGGGCGGCTTTAAGGCCCTCGACCTTGACGCGCTGGGCGCCTCGCTGGCGTATGCCATCAACGGGATTCAACGAATGGGGGATCAACTTCAGATCAGCGCCTTCCGTGACATGACGGTGGAATATGGACAGGCGATGATCATCGCCCGTCCCGTGGGTGACGCCGTGGTGGCGCTCGTCGCTCCCGACGCCTCTCAGCTAGGGATCATCCGCTACTCGATCAAGCGGCTTATCGAAGAGCTGGCAACCTACTTTTAGACAGACGGACGATATCTATTCACCTGGGAGAGACCTGGACCCTGGGGGCCTGCGCAGTGGGCTGAAGCACCTCCTGAGTCCGGTAGGCCTGGAAAAGGGTGCGCGCGGCGGACCTGCACCCCGTTCATCATGGTCTGGCCTGGGCCGGGCAACCTGTCTGAGGGCAGTATTGTCCAGCCACTGTGCCCCCAAGAGCCGACCGTTCTTCCAGGTACCATAGACGCCCAAAGGAAGGAGTTAAAATGTCTCTGGATATCAAGCACACTTTTGATGAAACAACCTATCGTCACTACATCAACGGCCATGGCTTTGTCCTTCACTGCCACCACTATATGACCCTGACCACCAAACTGGCCGAGGACTTTGCCGATCTGGGAGCAGTTCAGGTGCTGCGCGAGGCCACCGAAGACACGATCCGGCCGGTGCTGGACAGCTACTTTGCCGAGCATAACATCACCTCACCGGCGGAGCGGCTGGCTATCGGTGCCGAATTCTATGCCTTTATGGGCATGGGGCTGATGGAAGCATCCGGTACAGCCGCCGGCGGAGAAGTGAGGCTCAAGCACTCTCACGTGGACGAGGGCTGGATCAAAAAGTGGGGCAAGCATAACAAACCGATCAACCACTTTACCTGCGGATTCGTAGCTGCCCTGTTCGCCGCTGCCTTTTCCAGGCCGGCTCGCAGCTACAACGTCGCCGAGATGGCAGCCCTTGTGACGGGGGCGCCAGAGAGTGTCCTCGTCGTCAGGGCCGCGTGAGCAAGGAGGGTATCTACCATGACTGTAATGCGCGATGAAGTAGTCAAAAAGCTCGTCAAAGTCGAAGTCCAGGCCAATGACGATGGCCTCATCCCGGCCTTTAACGTCCTCGTCAACCAATTGCCCACCACCTTCTGGAACACGGTGGCCGAGCGGATGATGGCCATTACCCCACCGGCGCGCAAGAAAGAGATGGAAGCCGCTCTTGTCCGGTGCGCCTACGAATGCGGGTACCACACCGGCTACGGGATCATTACCTCGCCCGAGTTCCAGTCGGTGGTTATGCCCATGGTGACGGAAGGGGCCAAGGATGTGTTGCGCGGCGCCTATGCCGTGTTCACCGCCTGGGGCTGGGCCAAGTCCGGCATCATGCAGATCCGGGAAGGGGAAACCATGACCGTGCGCGCTACGGACTATTACGAGGCCGACAGCGGCGGGGAGGGCCTGCGGGCCTTCATGATCCGGGGCGTCAGCGCCGCCTTCTTTGAGTTGGCCTATGCTGCCCCTTATCCCAACGGCATGGATACCTTTACCTGTGAACAGACACGGGGCATTGAGGTGGGCGACCCTTACGGCGAGTTCGTCGTCACCAAGAAATAGTCAGCCGACCACCACACGCCCTACGGGCCGGCGTCCGTCTGGAGCCGCCCAACGTAATCTACCGGGCCGGTGAGGCGAGGACCGATGCCATGATCTATCTCAACAACGCTGCGACTTCGTTTCCCAAGCCGACCCCGGTAGTGGAAGCGGTCAGCCGGTGGCTGCAAGAGCCACCGGCTGACCCTGGGCGGGATAGCACGACAGCCCAAGACCCCCGCACCGCCTGCCGCATTGAACTGGCGGCGCTGTTTGGCGTAAGCGACCCCAACCGTGTCGTGCTGTTGCCGTCTGCTACCCATGCCCTGAATCTGGCGATCCAGACCCTCTTGCTCCCCCGCAGCCACGTCATCACCACTATGCTCGAGCACACCTCGGTGCTGCGGCCCATCGCCCATCGCCAGCGGGATTATGAGGTGAGGGCCACCCACGTCTGGCCGGATGAATCCGGCCAGGTCCTCCCCGAGACGATAGCCGAGGCGATCGCGCCGGACACGCGCCTCATCGTGGTGACGCACGCCTCGAACGTTACCGGCAGCATCCAGCCGGTGGAGGCGATCGCCGATCTCGCTGCCGGGGCCGGCATTCCCCTGCTCATAGACGCCTCGCAGAGCGCCGGGGCCATTCCCCTGGCCCACCGCTGCCTGCCAGGTCAGGTCTACATCGCCTTCGCCGGCCATAAGGGGCTGCTGGGCTTGCCAGGAACGGGCGGCTTGGTGCTGGCAGAAAAAGAGCTGCCGCAACTGATCGTCGGCGGCACCGGAGTACGCAGCGAGAGTCTGCTTCACCCCCCCGAGCTGCCGCTGCGGCACGAAGCCGGCACCCCCAACCTCCCCGGCATAGCGGGACTGCTGGCCGGGGTACGAGCGGTGCGCGCCAGAGGGGTTGAAGCCGAAGGCGCGCACCGCCATCATCTGGCAATGCACCTGCGCTCTCGGCTCGAAATGCTGCGGGGGGTGCGGCTCCTGCCGCTTGCCCAGAACGACGGACGCGCCGGGATCGTGTCCTTTACCCTGGACGGATGGGCGCCGGAGGAAGTGGGCTATGTCCTGCAAACGTCATTTGGGATCACCACCCGCAGCGGCCTGCACTGTGCTCCCCTGATCCACCAGGTGTACGGCACAGCGCCCCTGGGGACGGTCCGGGCGAGTGTTGGGTACGCCAACACGGAGAAAGATGTAGAGGCCTTGGCGGCCGCGATCGCCCATCTGACAGGGTGAACAGATGGTGCGCGTGACAAGCTCGCAGGTTTTGGAGAACTGCCTGGACAGCTCGGTAGTCAGAAAGATCGATCTGTCCGAACCGGTGGGCGAGGTGGTCATGCGGCGCCTGGCCCGCCACGGCAAGTTGCAGTTTTTCCCCGACTTTCCCCGCCCCTATTTTCGCCTTGACCGCAGCCGAACCTACGTGGTGCAGGGCGTTTTCGGCGACACCTCACTGCGGGTCACCTTCTCCCCGCTGGCAGACGCCGACGCCGAGGAACAGCTACGGATCCTCATCGAGACCCCCTTGCCCGACGAAGGAAACGGGTAGAGGTTGTCCCTCCTTTTTGCGCCGGGTGTTCGGCCAGGAGAAAGCCGCCGCTCAGCCCTGTTGCCGCCAGGCCTGGATCTGCACCGCCGCCTGGTCGCGGGCGACGGTCACCTGCTGCCCCAGACCCAGATGGCGCAAGGTCACCTGGCCCGCTGCCATCTCGTCCGGCCCGACGATGGCCACATAGGGGATGCCCTTCTTGAGCGCGTAGCGGATCTGCGCGCCCAAAGCGTCGTCCTCGAAATATAGCTCAGCATTCACCCCTGCCCGCCGCAGGTCACGGGCCAATTGCAACGAGTCGCCCACCAGCGCCGGGCCGAACTTGGTGACCAGCACTTGGGCCACCGTCACCCCCACCTGGGGCGGGAACATCTCTAGCTCGGTCATGACGTCAATGATCCGCTCGATGCCGATAGTCGTGCCGGTGGCCGGCAGGCTGCGATCCAGGAACATCCCCACCAGACGGTCAAAGCGCCCGCCGCCGGTGATGCTGCCGATCCGGGGTTCTTCGACCACCGTCTCATAGATGGGGCCGGTGTAGTAGTCCAGGCCCCGGACCATCGTCGGCACGATCTGATAGCACCGCTCTGGGATGTCCAGCACCTGCAGGTAGCCGACAATCTCTTGCAATTCGGCCACCCCCTCCATCGCCTCAGGGTAATCGGCCAGCAGGGTCTCCAGCCGGGCCAGGATGTCACGATTCGTGCCCTGGATCTGCAACAGGTCTAGCAGCCGCCGGACCACCTCCCCGGGGATGTCGTTCTTGCGCAGCTCCGCTTCTACCCCCTCCAGGCCGATGCGCGATAGCTTGTCAATGGCGCGATACAGGCTACCCAACTGATCGTCGGGCACGCCGGCATACTGGCCGATCCCGTTGAGCAGCTTGCGGTCATTGAGGTTGATCACAAACTGCTTGAACCCCAGCCGGGTCAAGATCTCATAGATGACGTTCAGCGTCTCGGCGTCGGCCAGCATCGAAGCCGAGCCGACGGTGTCGGCATCGCATTGATAGAACTCGCGGTAGCGACCTTTCTGCGGCCGTTCGGCCCGCCACACCGGTGCAATCTGGTACCGTTTGAACGGCTTGGTCAAATCCGGATATTGGGCCACCACCCGGCACAGCGGCACCGACAGGTCGTAGCGCAGGCAAAGCCTTTCCCGCCCCCCGCTGTGGCCGACGCTGTAGATCAGGCGCTCGGCATCGGGGCCGTACTTGCCCAGGAGCGTTTCCTCCAGCTCGATGGCCGGCGTCTGCAGCGGCTCAAAGCCAAACTCTTCGAACACCTGGCGGATAACGCCGATGACATATTCGCGGCGGATCATCTTGTCGGGCAGGATGTCGCGCATTCCGCGCGGCACACGCGGTTCTATCTTTCCCTCTGGCATCGTATCCCCTCCTCAACTACAAAAAGAGCGTGGTTCGGGTTGGAACCACGCTCGCCGTTTCCCTCCGGCCCGGTCCACGGGCCGGTCACACCCCTTCCCGCAGAGCGTGGTCCACATCCATCGCCTGGTGGTCGTGCAGGCAGGCGGAAACGCCCGCGCCGGGATGGCCGGGGGTGCCTCGGTAGACCTGTTGGGCCACAGGCAAAAGACAGCACCGCATACCTTATCCGCCTCCCTCCAGACGGGCGAGATTATAACACAGGGCCACTTTTCGCGCAAGTTTCGGCAGCCGCTGCCCGAAAACAGGTGCCTTTCAACTTTCTGGAGCAACGGCTCATCTAACCGGGACGAGCCGGAACCAAAAGGGGAAGGCACCAAGACGCCGAGAAAATATGGCTTGGTATCTTGGTGGTAGCCGCCCCTTGCAGTGCTCAGCCGGGCGGTTAAAACCGCACCTGAGAGGGTATTGGATACCCACAAGGGGTATCCTTGCCGCGCCGACCGACCACAAAGGTGGTCGGTTGGGGTGTCCTCCTACAAGGACGCCTGGCCAACGGCCCTCGAGACGCTACCTCGGTCGCTATCGGTGAGCAGGTGCCCCAGAAAGTTGAAAGGTGCCCACACTTTTTGGGCACGGGGTCTGCTTTGACGGAATAGAGGGGCTGTGCTAGAATAGGGCGGTGTGCGGTGCAGGCAGGTTGCGCATAACTGTTCAACCGGGCGGTTAAAACCGCACCTGAGAGGGCGCATCCGTGCCGGCCGACCACCTGCGCCGTCGGTTGGGGCGTCCTCGTAGAAAGACGCCCGGCCAACGGCCCTTGAGGTGCGACCTCGGTCGCTATAGGTGAACAGACGCCGTTGCGCCTGAGGAGGAGATGACGATGTCTACCGCTGTATCTCAACGGAAAAAGGTGACAACCCTTACCTTCTTGCAGAAAAAGCAGCGGGGCGAGGTGATCACCATGCTGACCGCCTATGACTATGCCACGGCGCTGGCTGTGGACCAGGCGGGCATTGATTCGATCCTGGTCGGCGATTCGCTGGGCATGGTGGTGTTGGGCTATGAAAACACGCTGCCGGTCACGATGGAAGAGATGCTCCACCACTGCCGGGCGGTGGCGCGGGGGGCGCGCTATGCCCTACTTATCGGCGACATGCCCTTCATGTCCTACCAGGTGTCGGTGGAAGAGGCGGTGCGCAATGCCGGGCGCTTTTTGCAGGAAGCCGGCATGGATGCCATCAAGCTGGAGGGTGGCCGCGAGCGGCTGGAGGCGGTGCGGGCCATCGTCGCCGCCGGCATCCCGGTGATGGGCCATCTGGGGCTGACGCCGCAGAGTGTGCACCAGTTGGGCGGGTTCCGGGCGCAAGGGCGCACGGCGGCAGCGGCCCGGCGGCTGCTGGAGGATGCGCTGCTGCTGCAAGAGGCCGGTTGCTTCAGCCTGGTGCTGGAATCGGTGCCGGCCCGGCTGGCGGCGCTGATCTCGCGGCGGCTGGAAATCCCGACCATCGGCATCGGGGCCGGGGTGGGGTGCGACGGCCAGGTGCTGGTGACCCACGACCTGGTGGGCCTCTTTGACCGCTTTACCCCCAAGTTTGTCAAAAAGTACGCCGATGTGCATGGCGAGATGGCCCGCGCCTTTGCCGCCTACCGGGCCGAGGTGGAGGCGCGGACATTCCCTGGGCCGGAGCACACGGTAGACATGCCGGACGAAGAGTGGGCGGCCCTCGTGGCCGAGGTGGGGGAGTAGGGGGTGGAAGATTCGCTGCTGATTGCCGGCACGGGGGCGCTGGCCTGCCTGTTTGCCGCCCGGCTGGCAGCGGCCGGCGTGGCGGTGACCCTGCTGGGCACCTGGCGGGAGGGGCTGGAGGCCCTGCGCGCCCACGGCGTCCGCCTGGTGGGGGCCGACGGTTCTGAACAGGGCTATCCCGTGCGGGCCACCGACGATCCCGCCGATTGCGCCGGCGCACGGCTGGCGCTGGTGCTGGTCAAGTCGTGGCAGACGGAGCGCGCCGCCCGCCATCTGGCCGGCTGCCTGGCCGCCGACGGCCTGGCGCTGACGCTGCAAAACGGCCTTGGAAACCGCGAAACGTTGGAGGAAATCCTGGGCGCGGATCGGGTGGCTCTGGGCGTGACCACCACCGGCGGCACGCTTGTCGGGCCGGGGCGGGTGCGTCCCGGCGGCGAAGGGCCGATCTCGTTGGGGGCCCATCCCCGCCTGGAGCCGCTGGCAGACCTGCTGCGGCGGGCCGGCTTTGAGGTGGAGCAGGTCCCGGCAGCAGACGCCCTGCTGTGGAGCAAGCTGGTGATCAACGCCGCCATCAACCCGCTCACGGCACTGTTGCGCGTGCCCAATGGCGAGCTGCTGAACCGCCCCTCGGCCCGGCTGCTGATGGCGGCAGCAGCGAGCGAGGCGGCGGCCGTCGCCGAAGCCCTGGGCCTGCGCCTGACCTTTGCCGACCCGGTGGCCGCTGCCGAGGCGGTGGCCCGCCGCACGGCCATCAACCATTCCTCCATGTTCCAGGATGTGCAGCGGGGCGCGCCCACCGAGATTGATGCTATCTGCGGGGCCATTGTCCGGGCCGGCGAACAATGTGGCCTGTCCACGCCGGTCAACCGGACGCTGTGGCTCCTGGTCAAAGCGATGGTACAGGAGGGAGGATAAAAGATGCAGATTGTGACAACACTGGCCGAATTGCGCGAGGCGCGGGCCTCGTTGCCCGAACCGGTTGGCTTTGTGCCGACGATGGGCTATCTGCACGAGGGGCACCTGTCGCTGGTGCGCCGGGCGCGGGCCGAATGCGCCAGCGTGGCGGTCAGCATCTTTGTCAACCCCACACAGTTCGGCCCCGGCGAGGACCTGGCCACCTACCCCCGCGACCTGCCCCGCGACCTGCACCTGCTGGAAGGAGAGGGGGTGGACCTGGTATGGACGCCTACGCCCGAAGTCATGTATCCGCCCGGCTTCCAGACCTGGGTCACGGTGGAAGAGGTCGCCAGGCCGCTGGAGGGGGCCCATCGCCCCGGCCACTTTCGCGGCGTGGCCACGGTGGTGGCCAAACTGTTCAACGCCGTGCAACCCCACCGCGCCTACTTTGGGCAAAAAGATGCCCAGCAGGCCGTCGTCATCCGGCAGATGGCCCGTGACCTGGACTTTCCCCTGGAGATCGTCGTCTGCCCCACCGTCCGCGAGGCAGATGGCCTGGCGATGTCCAGCCGCAACAGTTACCTCAGCCCCCAGGAGCGGCAGGCTGCCACCGTGCTCTACCGCGCCCTAAGCACGGCCCGCGCTGCGTTTCAGGCCGGCGAGTGGGATGCCGAACGGCTGCGCCGCCTGGTGGCCCAGATCGTCTCCACCGAGCCGCTGGTCCGCCTGCAGTATGTCTCCTGTGCCCACCCCGAAACGCTCCAGGAGCTGGAGAAGGTGACCGACACCGCCCTCCTTTCCCTGGCCGCCTTTGTCGGCCGGACCCGGCTGATTGACAACGTAATCCTCTCGTTGGAAACAGACCTGTTATCCGTGTCCCATCAGGTATAGCGTCTGACCTCGAAGCGGAACATCTGCACCGGCTCGTCCGGGTCGGTGATCCCCGCCTTGTGATAGCGGGTCCAATAGACCTGCTTTTCGACAGTATCTATCCCCTCCAGGTCGGGCAGAAGCAACCCCCGTTTCCAGGGATGTTTGAGCGACTGGACGATGAGGCCATACCGTTTGGGGTCCAACTCGTCCAGGCTGCTCACCGGCTCCGGTTCGCACAGCACATCTACCTTGACCTCCAGGTCGGCCAGTTCGCTGCGGCGGACCGGTGGGAAGCGGGGGTCGCGGGTGGCAGCGGAGATGGCGTTTTGGATCACCTCCTCGGCCAGATTATCGCAGGTTGGTTGGATCGTGCCGATGCAGCCCCGGAGCTGGCCGTGGCGGTGCAGGGTCACAAAGGCTCCGGCGCGTTGGCTCATTTCCGGGGATAGCTCTTCAGGGGGAGAGATTGTCTTGCCTTCGCCGATGTACGCCTCGATGGTCTGTCGGGCCAGTTTGACCAAAGGATGTGATTCGCTCATCGTTTGTTCCTCCCGTTTCAGATTTGCCGGCGACGATGGGGCAATAGGGCTGCAGGCTCATTTGCAATCTACAATAAGATGTGGTAGAATATGGATGCCATTTCTTGGCAGCAATAACCATTCCATATCAGTAAGGAGGAGGAAACAATGCCTGCAAAGAACCTATCAGCCGAAGAGCGCGCCAAGCGGGGCAAGAGATTGCTGCTGTATGGCATCCTTACCCTGGTCCTCGTGACCATCATCGCCGTCTTTGTCAGCACGTGGGTCATCGTGGCGCCCCTTGGGTCAGAATTCACCAGCCTTCCGATCAAGCTCACCGTGATCATCGGCATCATCGCTGTGATCGCCAGCGTGATCGTCTGGTTCGTTTACACCAAGGTGATCCTCAAGGAATAACCACGGCCCACGGCCTTTTTGTACAAGCGAACCGACGCCGGTAAAGGACGGGGCAGGGCGTCCCCTTGCCTTCCTTAGCCGGGCAACGATTCGCAACAGTCTCTTTCGCCAAGGCGGCCTGATTGCCGGCGTCCTGAAAAGGGGTCGGCTGATGGCTGTCCCTGGCGGATGGTGTCTGGAATGAGACAGCGTCGGGCAGAATATGCTCTGCCTGACGCTGTCTTTATAGTTTGCCCAGCACCTGCCGAGCGATGACCAGCCGCTGGATCTCGCTGGTCCCCTCGCCGATGGTGCATAGCCGCTGGTCGCGGTAGATGCGCTCCACCGGGTACTCGCGGCTGTAGCCATAGCCGCCGTGGATCTGGATGGCCTTGAAAGCGGCCCGCTCGGCCACCTCTGAGGCGTACAGCTTGGCCATGGCCGCCTCTTTGGTGAAAGGCTTGCCGGCATCCTTCAGGGCAGCGGCACGATAAACCATCAGCCGGGCGGCATCAATCTCGGTGGCCATGTCGGCGATCATCCACTGGATGGCCTGGAAGCTGGCGATGGGCTGCCCGAACTGGACCCGCTGTTTGGCATAGCGCACCGCCTCGTCAAAGGCTGCCTGCGCCAGGCCCAAGGCCATCGCCCCGATGCTGATCCGCCCCCCATCCAGGGTGATGAGCATCTGCTTGAACCCTTCCCCTTCCCTGCCCAGCAGGTTTTCGGCCGGCACCCGGCAGTTCTCAAACGCCAGGGCAGAGGTGACCGAACCTTTGAGGCCCATTTTGGGCTCGTTCTTGCCGGGGATAAAACCGGGCGTGCCTTTTTCCACCAGAAAACAAGAGATGCCCCGCGTTCCGGCAGCCGGGTCGGTCTTGGCCGTGCAGGTCACCACATCGGCGATGGCTCCGGAGGTGATCCACATCTTGCTGCCGTTGAGCACATAATAGTCGCCGTCGCGCACGGCGGTGGTCCGGGTAGCGCCGGCGTCGGAACCGGCCTCCGGTTCGGTCAGGCCAAAGGCGGCCAGCCCTCGCCCACTGCACAGGTGAGGCAGCCACTTTTGCTTCTGCTCCTCCGTGCCGAAATAGTAGATCGGCGCGCAGCCCAACGATACATGGGCCGCGTAGATGAGGGCCGTGGAGCCGCAGGCGCGGGCAATCTCTTCTACGGCGATGGCGTAGCTGAGATAGTCGCCGCCACCGCCCCCATACTTTTCCGGCCAGGGCAGGCCCAACAGCCCCAGCTCGGCCATCTTGCGGATATTTTCCGCCGGGAACTCTTCATTCTTGTCCACCATGGCCGCACGGGGCGCGATCTCGTTCTGAGCCAGATCGCGCACCATATCGCGCACCAGGCGTTGCTCTTCATTGAGCTCCAGGTCCATTGTTTAGTCCCCTCCCCTTTGCTCCAGCCACAGACCCCCCGCCGGCCCTTGGCGGTCATCCGTGGCCGGTTTGTCCGTTGTTATTTCTCGGCGATCTCGCCGATCAAGCGCGGCTCTCCCCACACCGCCCAGGCCCACTGGTGGTTGCCCAACCCGTCGGTGACGAACCGGATGCGGGCCACGTCGCCAGACAGGAAGGGCATGACCAGCTCGTGGGGTTTCCAGAGCTGGGCATGTTGGGTATCGCTCCAGATCTTCCAGTCGTTGACAAAGATGCGGAAGGCGACGACGTTGCCCTCGGCCAGGTGCGATCCATCGCGGATGCCGGTAGCGAAGCGCAGCCGCAGGTGGCGCACCTCAGCCGGCACCGGCACCTGATATTCGACGATGGCCGCGCCCTGGACCGGCGGATGTTGCCACAGGGCCATGGCCGACTCGCCCCCACACACCGCCTCGCCGACGGTGACCTCCATCCCGGCCGGGTCATAGTCGGCGCTGACGACCGCCCGCCGAAAGTGCTCGACAAAATCAAAAATCCAGGGATGGTTGGTGATCTCTTCCGGCGTAGGGCCCTGTTTCCATTTCAGGTACTCGATGAAGCGGACCAGCTCCGCCAGATTCTCCGGCGTGAGCGATTCTATCTTGCTCACAATCTCTTCCAGTGTTTCCATACCTGATTCCTCGTTTGAATGGTTTATCCACCAACAGGGGTGCGGCTCAGTCTTCGTACTTGAAAGAGAGCTTGATCTTGGTGCGATAGGCGATCACCTTGCCGTTTTCGATCTGCATGTCCATCTCGACAACCTCGGCGATGCGCAGGTCCCGCAGGGTCTTGGCTGCCGTCTCCACGGCGTTAGCCGCCGCATCTTCCCACGATTTGGAGCTAGTTCCGATTATCTCGATGACTTTATAGACACTTTCTGCCATCTCTACCTCCTTTCATTTCCTTTTTTGTCTTCACAGGCGCAGGTCACGACCTTCCGATCAGGTCGCGCACGAGGGCGATCACGGCCTCGGCCATACCGATAGCCTGGTCCGCGTCGTGCTCATTGTAGAACTCGGCGGGAATTACGTCGTCCAGGGCATTTGGGTAACGCGCTTCGACGTAGTAAAAGTCCAGCAGCTTGACACGCCCTTTGAGCTCTATGAACTCGGCTGCGTAGCGGGCCGCCATGTCGCACAGCTTGAAGATAGAATGGGTAAGGATCAGCTCTTCGCCCTGATGAAAGAGGTAGGCCTTGAGCGCCTTCTCAGCGGTCTGTTGGACCAGGAAGCAGCAGGTGTCGTACTTGCCGGCTTGGCGAGCTATGGGCAAGAAATCCAGGTCGGCGAGGGCCTGCCGCCACCAGCGGTCAGCTTCAAGTCTTGGCTCCATACAACACCTTCCCTTCGCGTAGAATCTGTCGGAAAAACGGGCGATCGCGCATTCGTTGAAATGCCTGCCAATTATAAGCTAGGATGTCCACTGCTTCGCTGGCCTGGATGTTCTGGTACACCCAGCGGGTCAGCTCGCGGGCCGATTGCTCCCGATCAAAGAGTACCAGCAGGTCAATGTCGCTGAAGAGGGAGATGCGCTCCCGCGCCAGCGAGCCAAAGAGGATGACCTGGACGGCGCCCAGGGCTTTGAGCTGTTCGACCAATCGCTGCGTCTCAGCTTCGAGGCGCGTTTGGTCCTGGGTTGAGGCCTTCATCGAGTGATTTTTCCTTCTTGGGTCGGGTAGCAAACCCGACCATCGCCGGTCTGGTAGCCCTCACCCCACCCCCTGGCCCCCTCCCCTCTCCCGCCTGCGGGAGAGGGGAGGGGGTTGGGGGAGAGGTGAGGGTCTGGTGGGTCAGGTAGCAAACCCGACCATCGCCGGTCTGGTAGCCCTCACCCCACCCCCTGGCCTCTTCCCTCTGCGGGAGAGGGGGTTGGGGGAGAGGTGAGGGTCGGGTGGGTCAGGTAGCAAACCCGAGCCACCGTAGACCTGTCAGGTCTGCTCCCACCTACGCCCCCACCGGGCGGAAATAGCGGATGTCCAGGATTGACCCTTCCCGCTCGGCAGCCTCCTTGAATACCGCCTCTACCTCCAGGCCGATATAGAGATCCTCCAGGTCAATTTCGCCCAGGTAGTGCACCAGCCCGCCATCACAGCCATCGAGTTTGACATAGGCCAACACCTGCGGCTCTTCCAGCGGCTGGTCATCCAGGTCGCGGGTCAGTATCGTAAAAGTGAACACATACCCCCGGCTGGACACCTCGACCCATTCGTCCAGGGCGGCGAAGCAGCGCTCGCAAAAGATGGTCGCCGGCACGTAGACCAGGTCACAGGCCGGGCAGCGGGTGCCCAGGATCTTGCCCTCCTCCTTGATGGCGCGGAAGAACCGCTCGCCGGCGATGCCGGCCGTGTAGCGGCTGGTGATGGGGATCTCGCCCTGCCAGGCAACGGCCTGGTGCAGCTTGTCTACTTTTTCTGTAATAGCCATGCTTCACCTCCTACACCGGCCTGAAGTATTTGATGTCGAGGATCGAACCGGTCCGCTCCTCGGCCGGCTTCCACACCGCCTGGACCTTCATGCCGATCTTGACCGCCTGCGGATCCACCTCGCCCAACAGGTGCATGATGCCCACCGATGGCCGGGTGCCGTCAATGTCAATCACGGCCGGAATTTCTGGCTCAGACAGCTCGCGCATGTCCCAGGTGACATAGCACAGCGAGAAGGTGTTGACCGTGCCGGTATCGGGGAGGTAAACCCACTCGTCCATCGGGCGAAAACACCACTCGCAAAAGATGCGCGGCGGGATCACCGTGCGGTGGCAGTGGTTGCACTGCACGCCGATCAACCGTCCTTCCTTCAGCTCGCGCAGGTAGCGGCCGATGGCCACCCCCGCGTCCCAGGCATACCGGGCGTTGGGGTCCCATTCGGTGAACAGGACTTTTTTGTTTGCCAAGTCCGACTCTTTCAAGCCGACGCCGGGGAATTCCTTGATTTTGACTGTCATGGTTCACCTCCTACACACCCAGCACAATGACCGTGCCGACCTGCATCAGGTCACCCCAGGCCTGAGCCACGCCGCGCTTGGGCTGGCCCGGCACCTGGCGTTTCCCCGCCTCACCGCGCAGTTGCCAGAACAGCTCGGCCACCTTCATGGTTCCGGCAGCGGCGATGGGATTGCCCACCCCCAGCAGCCCACCGCTGGGGCAGACCGGCAGGTCGCCATCGCGCTGAGTGATGCCCAACGCAGTTGCTTCGGGCGCTTTGCCGCGCGGGAAGAGCAGCAACCCCTCCAGGTGGTGCAATTCCTTGTAGTCGAACGGGTCGTACGGCTCGGCGATGTGGATCTGCTTGCGCGGTTCGGTGATGCCGGCCATTTCGTAAGCCATGCGGGCCGCGTTTTCCACGTAGCGCGGATAACACAGGTCGCGGTTGGTCCAGTAGGTGGTGTCCAGGTTCCAGCCCACCCCCTCAATCCACACCGGCTTGTCGCTGATGCGCCGCGCGACATGTTCTGCCGCCAAGACCAGGGCCGCCGCGCCGTCGGTTACCGGGCTGACATCCAGGCGCTGCACCGGCCAGGCCAGCACCTCGGAATTGAGCACATCTTCCACGGTGATGTTGGGGTCGCCCAGAAGGCTGCAGGGATGGTCGGCGGCGTTGCGTTTGTTCTTGACCGACACCAGGGCAATGTCCTCCTTTTTCAGCCCATAGGTGTGCATGTAGCGGTTCATCTCCATGGCGAAAATCCACAGCAGGTTTGGCCCCAGCGGCCGCTCGGTTGTATGATCGAAAATGGTCAGGAACGCACTCTGAGGATGGGGCTGGCAAGAGGACATCTTTTCCTCGCAGACCACCAGGCAGATATCGAACAGGCCCGAGGCGACGTGATACCAGCCGTGGATGGGGGCAAACACGCCGGTGCCGCCCCCTACGTAGCAGCGGGTGTAGGGCTTGCGCCATGCGCCCGACCCGTCGGCCAGATATTCGCCCTTCATGTGCACCCCATCGAAGGCGTCGGGGGCGGTGCCGTGGACGACGCAGTCCACTTGATCTAGCCTCAGATCGCAATAGTCAAGGGCCATTTTGGCCGCTTCAAAGGACAGTTCCTTGCCGGTCTCCTGGGCGCGGCGGACGAATTTGGTCATGCCGGCCCCGACGACGGCGACTTTACGCATTCCCATCGTTCGCCTCCTAGTTGCTCAGCACCACGGCTGCTCCGCTGGTGGTCGGCACGCCGCGCCAGCCAAAGGCCAGGCCAACCTCCACGTCGGGCAGTTGATGGGCACCTGCCTCGCCCCGCAGCTGCAGGACCACCTCGGCTACGGCCCGCAGCCCCGAAGCGTCGAGCAGGTGGCCGCAGCCCAGGCTGCCGCCGGAGACGTTCACCGGCAGGTAGCCATCCGGTTCGGTGACCCCCTCGGCGGTAAGGATGCCCGCCTCGCCGAATTGACAAAAGCCCAACGCCTCCAGGTGTTGTAGTTCTTTGTAAGAGTAGGTGTCGTCAATCTCGGCAAAATCAATCTCCTCCATCGGGTTGCGGATGCCGGCCATGCGATAAGCCATCTGTCCCGCCTTTTCGGCATAGATGGCCCGGCCCCAGCCCCGGGTCTCCAGGCTGGAGGCATCATTGCACCAGCCGACCCCCTGGATCCAGATGGGATCACTGTCCAGGCTCATGGCCACCTCCTCCGCGGCCAACACGATGACGATCGCCCCATCGGCGTGGGCGCTAATGTCTTCCTGGGTCAGCGGGTAGGCGATGATCTCGGCATCGAGTACGGCCTCCGGTTCGAGAGAGGCGCCATAGGCGGCTGCCGGGTTGTAGAGGGCGTTCCGCTTGTTTTTGGCCACCACCAGGGCACACTGCTCGCGCGTAGCGCCCGTGGCCCACAGGTAGCGGTTCATCTCCATCCCGGCGACAAACACCGGGTTGGCCCGCAGGGGACGGTTGAGGACCGGGTCCAGGGCATAGGCGGTGATGTAGGGCAGAGTCAGCACGTTTGAGGCTTTGCTGTGGGCTTCCACAACCACCACATCCACGATGCCGCTGGCGATCTGCATATAGGCCACCGCCAGGCCGTGGATCCCTTCGCCAGGGATGGTCACGTTCGGCTTGAGCATCCCCCCCAGTTGGTCGGGCACATATTCGTCAAAGATGCTGGTCCCCTCGATAAAGTCCTCGGCCACGGTGACAAAGCTCTGCACATCGCGCCGGGGGTCCAGACCGGCATCTTCGTAGGCTTTGATCGCGGCCTCGAACATCAGCTCTTTGTACGAGACCTCGGCCGTCAGGGGGCGATAACCGGCACTGCCGATGCCCACAATGGCTACGTTTCGGGTCATAGTTTACCTCCTTGTACATGACCAATGATCAAGGGCCAATGACCAAGGGCGGAGGACGGAGGACGAAGGAGGAGAGGCCAGGTCTGGATTTGGCCATTGGCGTTTGGGTATCGCCTCTGCTTTCGGGAAACGTCATTGTTTCATCCGTTTTCGATAAATATCACCTCCTTGCTCAGAGGGCGGCGCATGGAGCAAGACACCAGGTTGCCCCCGTCCAGCGGTATATTGAGAAGGTACGGGCCGGATAGTCGGCAGGTTTACGTTGCGTCGCCGCTCAACATCTGGTTTCTGACGGCCCAGGCCCATTGTACACCAAAAACGGCCATTTGTAAACTTGACAAAGGCGCGGACGGGATGCGCCTGGCACCCCGTCCGTTGCCATCCGGCTCCGGTCGTCCGGCCTATCGGCCAAACCGGGCCTCAAGGATCCCTTCCAGCGTCGGCTGGCCGATGACCTGTAGCTCATAGCGGACCCGCTGGTGGGGCCGTTGGATGCGCAACAGGCGGCCCAGGTCTATTGGGGTGGCGATGATCACCAGGTCGCACGGCGTGCTATTGATCGTCTCTTCCAGCTCGCGCATCTGCTGGATGCCATACCCCATAGCCGGGAGCACAGCCCCGGTGGTGGGGTATTTCTTGTAGGTTCCGACGATAGAGCCGACGGCGTAGGGGCGCGGGTCTACGATTTCGGCTGCCCCAAAGCGCCGGGCTGCCACCACGCCGGCGCCATAGGCCATCTCGCCGTGGGTCAGCGTTGGCCCATCCTCGACAACAAGCACCCGCTTGCCACAGATAGCGTCTGGGTCTTGGACAAAGATGGGCGAGGCCGCCTCGACGATGGCGGCCTTGGGGTTGACCACGCGCACATTTTCTCGCACCCGGGCAATGTTGGCCAGGTCGGCGGTGTCAATCTTGTTGATGACCACCACATCGGCGGCGCGGAGGTTGCTCTCGCCGGGGTAATAGGTCAGTTCGTGGCCGGCGCGATGGGGATCGGTCACGGTAATGTGCAGGTCTGGCTTGTAGAATGGCAGGTCGTTGTTGCCGCCATCCCAGACGATGATGTCGGCCTCCTTTTCCGCTTCGCGCAGGATGGCCTCATAATCCACACCGGCATAGACCACCACCCCCCGGTCAATGTGTGGTTCGTACTCTTCTCGTTCCTCAATGGTACAGTTGTGTTTATCCAGATCGGCATAGTCGGCAAAGCGTTGAACCTTCTGGGCCACCAGGTCGCCGTAGGGCATCGGATGGCGGATGGCGACAACCTTGTGGCCCATTTTCTGCAAGGCGGTGCACACGTGGCGGGTAGTCTGGCTCTTGCCAGAGCCGGTGCGCACGGCACACACGGCCACCACCGGTTTGCTGCTCTGGAGCATGGTGTGATGGGCACCTAGCAGCCGAAAGTCGGCACCGGCGGCCAACACCTGCGATGCCTTGTGCATGACATATTCGTGCGACACATCCGAATAGGAAAAGACGACCTGGCCGATCTGATATTTGTGGATGAGATCGACCAGCTCTTCTTCCGGATAGATGGGAATCCCCTCTGGATACAGCTCGCCCGCCAGTTCTGGTGGGTAGAGCCGCCCCTCGATGTTGGGGATCTGGGTGGCGGTGAAGGCCACGACCTGATACCTTTCGCGGCTGCGAAAAAAGGTATTAAAGTTGTGAAAGTCGCGCCCGGCGGCGCCCATGATCAGCACCCGCATACGTGACATACTATAGATCCTCCTCGACTCATTTTCTGTTTGATATGGTATAATTCGGGCGTCCGCGGGGTAGAGGCCGCCCTCTTGTCAAAGAAAGGTGCCAGGCCCGAGTCAGGCGGGGCCTGGCGCATGGACATGATCAAGCAAGTTTGGCCAGGATGACCCCAATCTCGTACAGCACGATCAGCGGCCCCATGACCAGGGTCATGTTTACCGGGTCCACCGTCGGCGTGATCACTGCGGCCAGGATGGCGATAAAGACCACGGCATATTTGCGATTCCTGCTCAGCATTTTGGCATCAATCAGCCCGATCTTGGCCAAAAAGTAGACAAACAGCGGCATCTCGAACGACACGCCGATCCAAAAGAGCAGCGAGGTGACAAACGACAGGTACTCGCCGACGGCCCAATCCTGTTTGATGATGTCGGCCAGGAAGCCTTGAAGAAACGGGATGGCCGCCGGCAGCATGACAAAGTAGGCAAAGGCCACCCCGGTCACGAAGCAGAGGGTTGCTCCCGGCACAAGCAAGAGCAGGGCGCGTTTTTCCTTCCTGGTCAGGCCGGGGGCGATAAAGCGGCCGATCTGGTAGACGATGACGGGCATGGCCAAAAGCACGCCACAGAGCAGGGCAACTTTCATATAATTGCCCAGTGACTCGGTGGGTTTGAGCGCCTGGAGCGAAGCCTTGTCGCCCAAGGGTACCATCAGGATGAGGAACACGCGCTTGGCAAAGACAAAGCTGGCCGCCGTGGTGATCAGCAGGGCAATGACCGCCCGGATCAGGCGGGTGCGCAGCTCTTTGAGGTGTTCCAGGAGCGGCATGACCGTGGCGTTGGCACTGGCGTTGTTGTGAGGTGGGGCCTGGGGGTCGCTCATGGCCCACTCTCCGGTTCGCCGGCCGGCGCCTCTGCCTGCCCGGTTTCTTCCTTTGGCGCTGCTGCCTGTTCGGTGGGCAAGAGCGAATCGCGGGCGGTGGCTACGACGGTTTGCACGGGGTGTCTGACAGCTTGCTCGACATCGGATAGTGTCTGGCCGACCCGCTCAATGTCGTCCGTCACCTTTTTCAGGTCCTGGATCGTTTCATCCAGATCGGCAGCCTTGATCACTGTCTGGACCATATCCTGGGGGATGGAACGGACCGACTCGACCGATTGGCGGATCTCTTGGGTGGTTTGCTGGATAGACAGTAGCTCTGGGCCCAGGTCGCGGGTCAGGTTTTCGTACATCTTGCGGATGTCGCGCAGCAGCTTGGCCAACTTGCGCCCCATTTCGGGCAGCCGCTCTGGGCCGACCACCAGAAGCGCCAGCAGCAGGATAAAGAGCAGCTCGGTGATGCCGATGTTGCTAAAGATGTTCATGGCCGGCTCGGGATTTTCTCCTTGGAGACCAGGGTACCCAATACGCCGTTGACAAACCGGCTGGAGCTGTCGCTGCCAAACTGCTTGGCCAGCTCGACCGCTTCGTTGATGGCCACCTTGAGCGGCGTATCCTTGCGGAACAGGATTTCATAAATGGCGATGCGCAGCACATTGCGGTCCACGATGGCGATCTGCTCTACGGGCCATTCCGGTGCATAGCGCCCGATCAAACTATCCAGCTGAGGCAGGTTCGCCTGGATGCCCAGCACCAGGTCGCGGGCGAACTGCGCTGCTGGTTCGGGCAGATCGGTCTCCTGCAGCCACCGTTCGATCACCTCAGCGGGTGCATGCCCGGCGCAATCTACCTCGTACCAGGCCTGCAGGGCCAGGACCCGTGCTCGATGGCGCATCTTCATAGAGCTGTTTGTTCCCTCTCCGGGCCCTCACCTTGCAGAAATTCGGTGGCGACATCTTCTATGTGGATATTGACTGCGCTCACCGGCATACCGACAATGTGCTCAATAGCGCGTGTCACCTCCCGTTGCACCTGGCGGCCCATGTGCAGCAGGTCCACGTTGCGTCGGGCGGTGAGATAGACATTGGCGGTCACCTGGCCACCGATGACGTTCACTTCCACACCACGCCCCACCGTGTGCAGGCCCAGCAAGCGCTTCACATTCGGTGTCCGTTCGTTCAACCAGGCTACCCCAGGCACCGAGCTGGCCGTCTTTTGGACGATGGTAACCAGCACGTTGGGGGCAATGGTCACTTTGCCGAGGTTCTCATCCACAGGCTTCCTCCCAGCGCGGGGCACGCCGGCCCCTTGCTCTACAGCGCCAGCCCACCGTCCACGGCCAGCACCTGGCCGGTAATAAAGCCGGCTTCGTCGGAAGCGAGGAAAGCGACGGCGGCGGCTATATCTTCTGGCGTCCCGGTGCGCCCCAGCGGCGTCCGCTCGACGGCCTGCTGGACCAGCTCTGGCGGCAAAGAGGCGGTCAGGTCGGTGGGCACATAACCTGGGGCCACGGCGTTGCAGGTGATGTTGCGCGATCCCAACTCTTTGGCCACCGTTTTGGTCAGGCCGATGAGCCCCGCCTTGGCCGAGGCATAGTTCGCCTGGCCGGGGTTGCCGGCCAGCCCCGACACCGACGTGATGTTCACGATCCGGCCATAGCGTTGGCGCATCATCGAGCGGGTGGCGGCCTTGATGCAGTTGAACGCCCCTTTCAGGTTGGTATCAAGCACCACATCCCAATCCTCTTCGCTCATGCGCATGATGAGCGTGTCGCGCGTAGTGCCGGCGTTGTTGACCAGGATGTCCACCCGGCCAAAGGCCTTCCGAGCGGCCTCGATCAGCGCCTCGGCCTGGGCCACATCGCTCACGTCGGCCTGGACGGCGATGGCTTCGCCGCCGCCAGCTTTGATCTGGGCCACAACTTCATTGGCCGCAGCCTCGTTGCCGCGATAGTTGACCACGACCTTGGCCCCTTCGGCAGCCAGCCGCAGGGCAATGGCCCGCCCGATGCCCCGCGAGCTGCCGGTGACAACGGCTACTTTGTCGGTGAAATCCATGCTATTCCTCCAGCTTTGCTCTCCCACCGAGTCGGCTCACACCCCCGTGAGCCCCTGGACCCCGGCCACATTCCCCACGCTGACCGCTTCCACTCCCTCGGCAATCCGCCCCACCAGCTTGGTCAGTACATCTTTGGGGCCGATCTCGATGAAACGGGTGACCCCCTGCTCGATCATCCATTGCACCGAGGCGGTCCAGCGCACCGGCCAGGTAAGCTGCCCGGCCAACTCGTCGCGGATCTCGTCCACGCTGCGGAGTGGGCGGGCGCTGATGTTGGCAATGACCGGCACCTGGGGCAGGCGAAACGGCGTTGCTTCCACGGCAGCGCGATATTCCGGCACGACGCTGGCCATCAGCGGCGAGTGGGCGGCGATGCTCACCGCCAGGGGCACGATCCGCTTGCAGCCCCGATCCCGCAACAGTGCACCGGCCTGCGCTACCGCCTCCTGGTCGCCAGAGATGACCACCTGCCCCGGCGAGTTATAGTTGGCGATCTGCACCGGCTTGCCGGTCTTTTCGCTTGCCTCCTTGCAGGCCCTTTCCACTTCGGCGTCGTCCATCTTGAGCACGGCAGCCATGCCGCCTGGGTTTCGCTCCCCGGCCAGTTTCATCAGCCGGCCACGCTCGCGCACCAGGCGCAGTCCGTCGGCAAAGTCCAAGGCCCCGGCAGCGACGAGGGCCGTCAGCTCGCCCAGGCTGTGGCCGGCCACCATCGCCGGCGGGGGCAACTTGCCCTCCACCTCCAGGGCCCGCAGCACGGCCAGGCTGGTGCAAAAGATCGCCGGTTGGGTGTTGATCGTGTCGTCCAGCACCTCCTGCGGTCCGTCGAAACAGAGAGACGACAGAGCAAACCCCAAAATCGCGTCGGCCTGCTCATAGAGCTGGCGGACCTGGGGATAGGCCTCGGCCAGGTCATGGCCCATCCCCACCTCTTGCGACCCTTGTCCTGGAAACAACAGCGCGGTTTTGTTCATTTTCCGATTGGTTCCTGCCGGGTTGGGTTGGGAACTCACTGCTTACTAAGCTGTCTTGCGATCACCATCCGTTGGATCTGGTTCGTTCCCTCATAAATCTGCAAGATCTTGGCGTCGCGCATCAGCTTTTCGACCGGATAGTCCCGCATATAGCCATAGCCCCCAAAGATCTGCACGGCATTGGTGGTCACCTCCATCGCCGTGTCAGAGGCGAAGCATTTGGCCATGGCCGCCTTCTCGGTGACCCTCATGCCCTGATCGGCCATCCACGCCGCCTGCCAGGTGAGCAGCCGCGCCGCTTCGACCTTGGTAGCCATGTCGGCCAGCATGAACGAGATGCCCTGGTTGTTGATGATCGGCTCGCCGAACTGCCGCCGGGTCCGGGCATAGTCGAGGGCATATTCCAGGGCCGCCCGCGCCACACCGACGCTCAGCGCCGCCACCCCTGACCGGCCAAAGTCGAGCACCTGCAGGGCGATGCGAAACCCATGGCCTGGCTTGCCCAGCAGGTTGGCCTGGGGCACGCGCACATTCTCGAAGGTCAGCTCCACCGTGTTTGACGCCCGCTGGCCCATCTTGTCCTCCACCTTGGTGACGCGGATACCGGGGGTATTGGCCGGGACGAGGATAGCCGATACCCCCCGGGCACCACGGTCGGGGTCGGTCAGGGCAAACACCGTCATGATATCGGCCAGCCCACCGCTGGTGATGAAGCACTTTTGGCCGTTGATGACAAAATCATCGCCATCGGGCAGGGCGGTGGTCCGGATGGCGCTGGCATCTGACCCGGCCTCCCGCTCCGTCAGGCAAAAGGCGGCCAGTTTGGCCCCCTCGGCTGCAGGGCGCAGAAATTTCTCTTTCTGCTCCTCGTTGCCAAAGAGCTGGATGGTGGTCAGAGCCAGGCCGTTGACCAGGATGGTGATGCTGATGCCGGCGCAGGCTGCCCCCAGCTCCTCGGCGATAATAGCGCTTTGCAGCGCGCCATAGCCCATACCACCATATTCCCTGGCGATGGTGACGTTCAGCAGGCCCGCCGCTTTGGCCTTGGCGACAATGCCGGGCGGCACCTCGGCCTTGCGGTCGTACTCGGCGGCGATGGGCAGGATCTCCTCCTGGGCAAACTTGCGCGCCCGGTCCTGGATCTCCAACAGATCGTCGGACAGAGAAAAACCGATCATCGTCTTCTCCTGTTCGTGTCTCTCAGGTGCAAGCTTGGCTACTTCTTTTTGGCTTTGATCTCCAAGACCTCGATGCCCTTGTAGGTGCCGCAGGAAGGGCAGACCTGGTGTGGCAGGCGCATTTCATGGCACTTGGGGCAGGGCACCAGATTGCTGGCCCTGAGCGCCAGATGGCTGCGCCGCCGGCCCTTGCGGCCTTTGCCCAGTTTGCGTTTAGGTAGTGCTCCCATTGATGAAAACTCCTTTCAAAGTTGATTTGTACTACTCAGCTATCAGGCGCAACGCGCCTTTTCTCTTTATTTCAGTGGTTTTTGGCCAGAGCCGCGCCTCAAAGCCCCCAGTGCGTTGCACCTGGTTCAACCTAGGTAGATACCCTGATTTGTCCAATAGCGATGCCTGTTCTCTCCACCGAGCCACAGCGGGCGTTACCAGCTCGTTATCTTCAGCCCATCCAGATACATGTCGCGCTCCGCAGCATCGTTGCTGAATTCGATAGAGACAGCATGTGGACCGTAGTGGATGTCATCGTTTAGCCAGACGTCCGGATCGTCCAGCCGGATAGTTCGCGTACCGTTACAGTTATTGCCGTCGCTGAAGGCGAGGGTACCTTTGTTCTGGCCG
>FWPV01004654.1_pt1 | contig 28647 bp, 30 predicted proteins | sample 2228371 | NCBI WGS metagenome assembly FWPV01 (sample SAMEA103939776, study PRJEB20133) | metagenome | reverse complement strand
ACCCTGCTCGCCCTCAAGACCATTCCCATCATCAACGAAAACGATACAGTCACCACCGAGGAGATCCGTTTCGGCGACAACGACACCCTGGGGGCCCTGGTGGCCAACCTCATCGAGGCCGACGTGCTGGTCATCCTCACCGACCAGCAGGGGCTCTACACCGCCGATCCGCGCAAGGACCCCGGCGCCATGCTGGTGCGCGAGGCCATCGCCGGCGATCCCGCCCTGGAGGCCATGGCCGGGGGCGCCGGCAGCCACATCGGCCGGGGCGGCATGCTGACCAAGGTGCTGGCCGCCAAGCGGGCGGCGCGCAGTGGGGCGCACACGGTCATCGCCAGCGGGCGCGAGCCGGACGTGCTCACCCGCCTGGCCGCCGGCGAGCTGATCGGCAGCCAGCTGGTGGCCCGCCGCACCCCCTTGGCCGCCCGCCGCCAGTGGCTGGCAGACCATCTCCAGGTCAGAGGCCGGCTGTGGCTGGATGCCGGCGCCGTCCGCGCACTGACCGAACAGGGCAAGAGTCTGCTGCCCATCGGGGTCACGGCCTTGGAGGGAGACTTCCGGCGCGGCGAGGTGGTGGCCTGTCTGGACCCGCAGGGTCGTGACATCGCCCATGGTCTCGTCAACTACAGTGCCGACGAGACACGCCGCATCATGGGCCACAGAACCGCCCAGATCGAAGCGATCCTGGGTTACATGGATGAGCCCGAGCTCATCCATAGGGACAACCTCGCTTTGCTATAAGCAAAGCGAGGTTGCGGCGCAGGCTAACCTTGGCGCAAGCCAAGGTTAAGGCTCCCAGGGCCGGCCGAAGCCACAACCCCAAAGCTTTGCTATAAGCAAAGCGAGGTTGCGGCGCAGGCTAACCTTGGCGCAAGCCAAGGTTAAGGACCCCAGGGCCGGCCGAAGCCACAACCCCAAAGCTTTGCTATAAGCAAAGCGAGGTTGCGGCGCAGGCTAACCTTGGCGCAAGCCAAGACCCACGGCCCAGGGCCGAGCCTTTTGCAAGAGGCGCCATGCAACCATGAGGAGTCGGCAGGATCTGTCCACCATGACCACGCCCGCCTGGAACCCCAAGTCCCGGCCCAGAACGGCCGGGCTCTTCTGCGCCCTGGCCGTGGCAATTGGGTGCCCTTCCGCCGCCGCCCAAGATGCCCGCGCCCATCTGGCCAGACACATCCCCCCCGGCCTGTGGGAGTTCAGCTTCGAGCGTTCCGGCGTCTTCCAGCCCCTGGCGTGGAAATACCGCGAGGCAGGCCGCAGCGAGACCTGTATCGGCCCAGACCCGCGCGCCCATCTCCTGGCTTGGATCGCCAGCAAAGGCTGCACGCTCTCCGGCGAGCAGGTATTGCCGGACGGCCATCTGCTGAGCGGGGCCTGCCGCCAGTGGTGGGTGCCGGGTCGGCCGGTGCCGGTGGATATCCGCATGACCTGGATCGATGGAACGCGCTTCGACATGCACATCCAGAGCCGTCAGCACGCCCTGTTGAGCTACACGGAGCACACTCTGGCCCGGCATCTCGGCCCCTGCCAGGCGCCAGACCTCAGCAATGGAGCGCAATGAGGATGACGGTGGCCGTGGCCTGCATGAGGATGAGGAACAGGACTAGGGGTTTCAACACCACCCGCCGCCCCCTGGCGCGGTTTTCCACGAACTGTATCCATTCGCCAATCACCCCCAGCAGGCCCACCAGGAAGAGAGGCGTGATCAGGACGATGACCAGGATGCGAAGCTGCCGCTGCTGCGGGGAGGCGCAGAAGGTGGAATGCAGGGACAGGCTGGTGTCTACATACTTGATGGCCAGATAGAAGAGATAGAACCACACCGCCAGGGCCACGAGCACCCCCAGCAGGGTCCACCAGAACCTGGGGGCGGCCATCAGCGCGGCCAGCTCCCGAAGCTGCCTGATCCAGCTCATGGTCCGGGCACCATGGGTAGGATCCTCAGCCCAGCCGCCGGCGCTGGGCCTGGATCTTTTCCAAGATGGCGGTGAAGTCCGCCAGGCGCTGGCGCTCCTGTTCCACCACGCTGGCCGGGGCCTTCTCCACGAAACTCGGGTTGGCCAGCTTGGCCTGGGCTCGGGCGATCTCCCCTTGCAGGCGTGAGATCTCCTTGTCCAGGCGGGCGCGTTCCGCATCGCGGTCCACCTCCACCCGGAGCATGAGGCGCCAGTCACCCACTACGGCCACGGGGGCGTCCGATTCGGGCAGCCGATCCACTGCCTGTACCTCGGACAGCCTGCCCAGGAGGCGCAGATAGGGGGCATAGGCAAGGGTGCGCTCGGCATCGCCTTCCACCAGTAGGGGCAGCCTCTGGCCCGGCGGGAGCCCCATCTCGCCGCGCAGGTTGCGGCAGGCATAGGTCAGGGTCTTGAAGGTGTCCATCTCGCGGCGGGCGGCCTCATCCCGGCGTGCCGGATCGGATTCCGGATACGGGGCGAGCATCACGCTCTCGCCGGAGCGGCCGGCCAAGGGCGCGACCTTCTGCCAGAGCTCCTCGGTGATGAAAGGGATGATGGGATGGGCGAGCCGCAGCAGCTCCTCCAGCACCCGCACCAGGGTGCGGCGGGTGGCGCGCCGCGCCGCCTCCGAACCCTCGGTGAGCTGGACCTTGGCCAGCTCCACATACCAATCGCAGTACTCGTCCCAGACGAATTCGTAAAGGGCGCGCGCCAGCAGGTCGAAGCGGTATAGTGCATAGCCCTCCGCCACCTGGGCCTTGGCCTCCTCCAGCCGGTCCAGGATCCAGCGGTCGACGAAACTCAACGTCAGGGGGAGGGCCTCGTTGAGCCCCGTGTCTTGGCCCTCGCAGTTCATGAGTACGAAGCGGGTGGCGTTCCACAGCTTGTTGCAGAAATTGCGGTAACCTTCGCAGCGCTGCAGGTCGAACTTGATGTCCCGGCCGTGGGAGGCCAGCGAGGCGAAGGTGAACCGCAGGGCGTCGGTGCCGAAGGCCGGGATGCCCTGGGGAAACTCCTTGCGGGTGGCGGCCTCGATGGCCTTGGCCTGTTTCGGGTTCATCAGCCCGGTGGTGCGCTTTTTGACCAGGCCCTCCAGGTCGATGCCGTCGATGAGGTCGATGGGGTCCAGGATGTTGCCCTTGGACTTGCTCATCTTGTTGCCGTGGGCGTCGCGCACCAGGCCGGTGACATAGACCTCCCGGAAGGGGACCTTGCCGGTGAAGTGCAGGGTCATCATCACCATGCGCGCCACCCAGAAGAAGATGATGTCGAAGCCGGTAACCAGGACGGAGGTGGGCAGGTAGCGCTTGAGCTCCGGTGTGTCCTCCGGCCAACCCAGGGTGGAGAAGGGCCACAGGGCCGAGGAGAACCAGGTGTCCAGAACGTCCTCGTCCTGGCGCAATGGGCGTCCGCCAGCCTGGCGGCGGGCCTCGGCCTCGCTGCGGGCGACATAGACGTTGCCCTCCTCATCGTACCACGCCGGGATGCGGTGTCCCCACCATAGCTGGCGGGAGATGCACCAGTCCTGGATGTGGGTGAGCCACTGGCGGTAGGTGGTGGTCCAGTTCTCCGGCACGAAGCGGATCTCGCCCCGCTCCACCACCTCCAGGGCGCGCCTGGCCAGCCCCTCCATGGCCATGAACCACTGGTCGGTGAGCATGGGCTCGATCACTGCGTGGGTACGGTCGCCGCGCGGGATCATGAGCTTGTGGGGCTTGGCCGAGAGGAGCAGCCCCCGCGCCTGCAGGTCCTGGAGGATCTTCTCCCGCGCCGCGAAGCGTTCCAGGCCCTGGTATTCGGCAGGGCCGAAATCGTTGATGCGGGCGTTCGGGGTGAAGACGTTAATGGCGGGCAGCCCGTGCCGCAGGCCCACCTGCCAGTCGTTGAAGTCGTGCGCCGGGGTGATCTTCACCACACCGGTGCCGAAGCCCGGGTCCACGTAAGCGTCGGCGATGACGGGGATGCTGCGCTCGGCCACCGGCAGGCGCACCTTGCGGCCGATGAGGTGCCGGTAGCGCTCATCCTCCGGATGCACGGCCACGGCCGTGTCCCCCAGCAGCGTCTCGGGCCGGGTGGTGGCCACCACCAGCCGTTCCTGGCTGCCCTCCAGGGGATAGGCGATCTCCCAGAGAAAGCCATCTTCCTCCTCGCTCACCACCTCCAGGTCGGAGACCGCCGTCTGCAGGACCGGGTCCCAATTCACTAGGCGCTTGCCCCGGTAGATGAGCCCCTCCTCGTACAGCCGCACGAAGACCTCGGTCACGGCGCGCGAGAGCCCCTCGTCCATGGTGAAGCGCTCCCGGGACCAGTCGCAGGAGGCGCCCAGGCGACGCATCTGACGGGTGATGGTGGAACCGGAATGCTCCTTCCATGCCCACACCCGTTCCACGAATCTCTCCCGCCCCAGCGCCTGGCGGGTGAGCCCTTCGGCCTCCAGTTGACGTTCCACCACGATCTGGGTGGCGATGCCGGCATGATCGGTGCCCGGCTGCCAGAGGGTGTTGAAGCCGCGCATGCGGTGATAGCGGATGAGGGCGTCCATGAGAGTGTGCTGGAAGGCGTGCCCCATGTGCAGGGTGCCTGTGACATTGGGCGGGGGCAGCAGGATGCAGTAGGCGGGAGCCCCTTCCCTCTGGCCCATCCCGAACCAGCCGGCGGATTCCCAGCGGGCGTACCAGCGCTGCTCGATCTCGTGGGGTTCGAAGCTCTTGGCAAGTTCCATGACGTAGGGCCGCCAGCGGCGGCTTATGTGGTTAGGCGCGGATTATAACGGGTCGGTCCGGTCGGTCCGGTCCGGTGCTTGCATCTCGCGCAGGGCCTGGCGGATCGCCTCCTCGAGGCGCAGCTGCTGGCGGATGAACAGGTCCTCCAGCTTGCGTTCCAACCGCGAGACGAGCCACTCCAGTTGCTCGTCGCTGAGCCTAGGGTGACCATCCCCCGCACCGGCCGCAGCCTGGCCCGGTTGCCCGCCATGGAGCCAGTCCGACCCCGATCTGCGCTCCCCCCGCAGCGGGTGCAGCGGGAGGTCCTCCTGCGAGCACGTCTCCACCACCTCGGTGAGCAGGGGGAAATCCTCCAGGGATTCGCGGCGGGGATCCACCGCCCCAAACCCCGCTCGCCTCTCCAGCAGGGCGTCGATCTTGCCAAAGATGTCCTCCCCCGTCATGGCTGCTTTTCCGTCAGGTCATAGGTCTCGATGGTGTCGCCGCGTTCCCGGTAGTGGCGATAGCGCCGGCGGGCGTGCTGCCTGTCTTCCTCGTCGCGGCAGACGATCTCGATGAGCCGCTGGAAAGCCTCATAGCCGGGAGGCGGGCCGTCGTCCAGATTGATGAGCACGTCCCGGCTGGGCAGGCGCCCCGGGCAGTCGCCGATCAGCACCGGCGTCTCCCCCGCTAGGGGGTGGGTGCAGCGCACGTGGGGGATGAAGGCGAGCTGGCTCACGGTCCACAGGTCCCGATCCAGCGCGGCCGCCAGGGATTCATCCAGGGTGTAGAGTAGGGTGTGGGCCCCGGCCTGGTAGGCCTTGGCCGCCAGGCGCAGGGCCGTGTCCCGCTTGCTGGCGGCGTTGAAATAGAAATCCACCCGAGTCATGGCTGCAGGCCGGCGCGCCGCATCGCCTCGAGCACGGCCGTACCGATGTCAGCGGGGCTGTCGGCCACCACCACGCCGGCCGAACGCAGGGCCTCGATCTTCTGCTCCGCCGTGCCGCGGCCGCCGGCGATGACGGCCCCGGCATGGCCCATGCGGCGGCCCTTGGGCGCCGTGCGACCGGCGACGTAGGCGGCCACCGGCTTGCGCACGTGGGCGCGGATGTATTCGGCCGCCTCTTCCTCCGCCGTTCCACCGATCTCCCCCACCAGGACGATGGCCTCGGTCTGGTGATCCGCCTGGAACAGGGCCAGGCAGTCAATGAAGTCCAGCCCCTTGATGGGATCGCCGCCGATGCCCACACAGGTGGACTGGCCCAGCCCCAGCCGGGTGGTCTGCCAGACCGCCTCGTAGGTAAGGGTCCCGGAGCGGGAGACGATGCCCACCCTGCCCGGCCGGTGGATGAAGCCGGGCATGATGCCGATCTTGCACTCCCCCGGCGTGATGATACCCGGGCAGTTGGGGCCGATAAGCAGCGCGCCCGTGTCCTTGAGGGCGGCCTTGACCCGGATCATATCCCCCACCGGTATGCCCTCGGTGATGCAGACGATGACCCGGATGCCCGCCGCCGCCGCCTCCATGATGCTGTCCGCCGCAAACGGAGCCGGCACGTAGATCATGCTGGCCTGGGCGCCGGTGGCTGCCACCGCCTCGTGCACGGTATCGAAGACGGGCAGCCCCAGGTGGGTCTGCCCTCCCTTGCCCGGTGTGACGCCGCCCACCAGTCGCGTGCCGTACTGGAGCGCCTGCTCGGAGTGGAAGGTCCCCTGACGTCCGGTGAAGCCCTGGCAGAGGACCCGGGTGTCCTTGTTCACGAGGATGCTCATCGTGTGGCCTCCGCCACCGCACGTTGTGCCGCTTCCGTCAGATCCGAGGCGGGGATGATGGCCAATCCAGACTCGGCCAAAAGGCGTCGGCCGGCCTCGGCGTTGGTCCCTTCCAGGCGCACCACTACCGGCACCGACACCCCCACCGTACGCACCGCCTGGATGATGCCCTCGGCGATCAGATCGCAGCGCACGATGCCGCCGAAGATGTTGATGAGCACGGCGCGCACATTGGGGTCGGCCAGGATGATGCGGAAGGCCTGTGCCACCGACTCCGCGGTGGCGCCTCCGCCCACGTCCAGGAAGTTGGCGGGACGCCCGCCGCAACGCTGGATCAGGTCCATGGTCGCCATGGCGAGCCCCGCCCCGTTGACCATACAGCCGATGTTGCCGTCCAGGGCGATGTAGTTGACGTGATGGGCATGGGCCTCGGCCTCCTTGGGATCGAGCTGGGAGAGGTCCAGGCAGGCGGCAAGCCCCTTCTGCCGCCACAAGGCGTTGTCATCCACCGCCATCTTGCAGTCCAGGGGCAGCAGCCGGCCATCCCGGGTGAGCACCAGGGGGTTGATCTCCAGTAGCGAGAGGTCCTTGTCCACAAAGATGCGGTAGAGGGTCTTGGCGAGTTGGACGAAGGAGGCCACCTGCCCACCCGCGAGTCGGAGGGCGAAGGCCAGATTGCGGCCCTGATAGTCCATGAGGCCCGTCACCGGGTGCACCGCCTCGCGCAGCACGAGCTCCGGGTTGCTGGCTGCCACCGCCTCGATCTCCATGCCGCCGGCGCTGGATGCGACCAGCACGATGCGCTCCGCGGCCCGGTCCACGGTCAGGGACAGGTAGAGCTCGCGCTGCACGGGAAGCTGCTCTTCGATGAGCAGCCGGTGGACGGGCTGGCCATGGGGGGCGTTCTGCTGGGTCACCAGCCTGCTGCCCAGCAGCGCGCTGGCCGCCGCCTCGAGCTCCGCGGCACTGGTGCAAAGGCGCACCCCCCCCGCCTTGCCGCGGCCGCCAGCATGCACCTGGGCCTTGACCACCCAGGGCCCGCTCCCCAGCTCGGCCATGGCCTCGTGGACAGAGGCCCACTCCTCCAGGACCACGCCGCGGGGGACGGCCACCCCGTATTCCCGCAGCACGGCCTTGGCCTGGTATTCGTGCAGATTCATCGCCGCAACACGCAACAAAAGCCGGATTTTGCAGGAAACGGCCGCGTCTGGCCACGGGGGAGTGGGGAGTAGTGGGAAGTGGGGGATGAGGGGGTGGTCGTCTTGCAAAACGTAGGGCCACTTGCAAAACTCTCCGCGGCCGCTATACAAATTAGTGATTAGTGAATAGTGATTAGAATAACAGAGATCTCTGATTTACTAATCTCTAATTCCTAACCCCTAGTAATGATCGGTCCTGCCATGGGAGAGATCCTGGTCCTGTACTACAGCGTGCACGGCGCCACCCGGCAGCTTGCCCGCCATGTGGCCCACGGCGTGGAATCGGTACCCGGCATGGCGGCCCGGCTCCGCACGGTGCCCAGGGTGGCCGCCGAGATCGAGGGGCCGACACGGCCGGTGCCCGATGAGGGCGCCCCCTACGCCACCCCTCAGGACCTGGAGGAATGCGTGGGGCTCGCCCTGGGCTCCCCCACCCGCTTCGGCAACATGGCGGCGGCCATGAAATACTTCTGGGACGGTACCTCCGGCCTGTGGCTCAAGGGGGCCCTCATCGGCAAACCCGCCTGTGTCTTCACCTCCACCGCCAGCCTGCACGGAGGTCAGGAGACGACCCTCTTGTCCATGATGCTGCCCCTGCTGCACCACGGCATGCTGATCGTCGGCCTGCCCTACTCGCATCCGGAACTGTCCACCACCCGCTCGGGCGGCACCCCTTACGGGGTGAGCCACTTCGCCGGCCGGGAGGGCCAGGAACCTGTCACCGAGGAGGAACGGCGCCTGGCCTTCGCCCAGGGCAAACGCCTGGCGGAGGTGGCGGCAAGGCTGGCGGGCTGAGACCGTGGGCGAGCCAACCCCTGCGTCTGCAGCAGACCTCGCGACAGAGGCCCGCCGCTTCACCCGTGCCCTGCAGCAAGGGGTGCTCTCCACCCTATCTCGGCGCCTGGAGGGCTTTCCCTTCGGATCGGTGGCCCCCTTCGTCCTGGACCATGCCGGCCGCCCCCTGCTCCTCATCTCCGAATTGGCGGAACACACCCGCAATCTCCTGGCCGATCCCCGTTGTTCCCTCATCGTGCAACCCTTCATCCCGGACATGCAGACCGCCGGCCGGGTCACCCTCATGGGCAGGGCCAGACGGCTACCGGACAAGGACAGCCTGGGCCCCCGCTATCTGAGATACCATCCGCAGGCGCAGACCTACTTCGCCATGCACGATTTCTCCTTCTGGGTCATCGAGCCGGTGCGCATCCGTTACATAGGCGGCTTCGGCCGCATCCACTGGATCGAGGCGCAGGACTTCCTGCTCCCGGAGGGCCCGCTAAGCGGCGAGGAAGACGGCATCCTGGCGCACATGAACGCGGACCACCGCGCCAACCTCATGGACTATTGCCGTCATGTCCATGGCCAGGAGGTGAGCGATGTAGAGATGATCGGCATCGATCCGGACGGCTTCGACGTGCGTGCCGACGGGCGGGTGTTGCGTTTCGAGTTTCCGCAGCCCATCCGGGACGCCCGGCAGGCGCGCGCCGCCCTGGTGGAGCTCGCCCGCCGGTGTCGCAGCTGAACTGGCCCGCGTGGGCTGCCTCCGGGAGCCTCATCGCCCTCATCCTGCTGTGCCTCGCCTGGGAGCTGTGGCTCGCCCCCCTGCGCCCCGGCGGCTCCTGGCTGGTGCTCAAGACCCTGCCCCTGCTCGCCCCCCTGCGGGGCATCCTGCACGGGCGCATCTACACCTATCGCTGGGCGAGCCTGCTCATCTGGCTCTACGTCCTGGAGGCCCTGGTGCGTCTGCCCACCGACCTCCCACCCTCTTCCTGGCTCGCCGGGGCAGAACTCGTGCTGGGTCTTGCCTTCTTCACCGCCACCCTGTGGCACGTGCGCATCAACAGCCGCCGGCACCCGGCAGATTGACGCACCCTTCCTCCTCGCCCAAGGGTCTTGCCCGCCGCCCGAACAGGTGGCCGCCCCGGGTTTGATACCGGTCAATGCCAGGATTTGCCACCTGGAACATGAAAATATTAGGATAGTCCATATCCAGACATTCGCATCTTATTGATCTCTAGCAACCCCCATCAGGAGCTTAGCATCATGCACGGTATCCGGCCCATCCACTTCCATTATCTGCCCATGTCGGTGCGGGTTCTGTTCACCATGGTCCTGCTCACCTTTGGACTAGGCTATTTGATGGCCATGATCCAGGTGTGGGAATCCCACGCCAACAAGGACGGCGATCCCATGCTCACGGGCAAGGACCTGATGATCGCCTACAGCGGCAATCCGGAGGGGACAAAGCTAGAGACGGCCCTGCGCGGTCCCATGTCCGACATGCTCCCGGATGACAAGAAAAAGATCGTCTTCGACTGGCTGCACGGCGGCGCCGACCCGGCCGCCATCGGCGAGCGTATCCGCCCCATCCTGGACGAGCACTGCATCGCCTGCCACAGCCCCGAAGTCAACCCTCACCTGCCCGATCTGACCACCGACGAGGGGCTCATGCAGGTGGCCCAGAAAGACACGGGCATGACCATCGCAACCCTGGTGCGGGTATCCCACATCCACCTCTTTTCCATCACCTTCATCTTCTTCATCGTGGGCTACATCTTCACCCACGCCTACGTGCGGCCAGTGTGGCTCAAGTGCGTGCTCATCATCGCGCCCTTCGCCGTGCTCATCACCGACGTGGCCTCCTGGTACCTGACCAAGGTGTGGACGGGCTTCGCCTGGGTGGTGATCGTCTCCGGCGGCATCATGGGCATGTCCTTCGCCGCCATGTGGGCGATCTCCATGTGGCAGCTTTGGTTCGGCAGGCTGCCCGAGGAGGTGGCGCAGGCCGAGGGCCGACTGCCGGCGGTGGGGCAGCTGCGACCCCAGCCCTGAGCCCCGTGGGCAGCCATCCCACCGCCCTAGAGCGGCCTCTGCAGGCCGCTTCCTACAGGGCCTGGGGGTGGGCCCGCTGCTCGCCGCTCATGAGCTTGTTCAAGGCGTGCAGGTAGGCCTTGGCCGAGGCGATGACGATGTCCGTGTCGGCCCCTTGGCCGTTGACGATGCGCCCACCCTTGGTGAGCCGCACCGTCACCTCGCCCTGGGCGTCTGTGCCGCTGGTGATGTTGTTGACCGAATAGAGCAGCAGGTCGGCACGCGCCTGCACGATCAGCTCGATGGCCTTGAAGGCGGCATCCACCGGGCCGCTGCCGTCGGCCTCGGCGCGCCGCTCCTGGCCGTGGTCCGTAAGCACCACCACGGCATGGGGGGTCTCGCCCGTCTCGGAGCATACCTTGAGGGAGACCAACTTGTAGCGGTCGGCCTGGGCGAAGGTGGCCTCGTCGGAGATGAGGGCGTGTAGGTCTTCATCGAAGATTTCGTGCTTCTTGTCAGCCAGGTCCTTGAAACGGGCGAAGGCGGCGTTGACGGCCTCTTCCGACTCCAGCACGATGCCCAGCTCCGCCAGGCGGGTCTTGAAGGCATTGCGGCCGGAGTGCTTGCCCAGGACCATCCGGTTTGCGCTCCAGCCCACATCCTCGGCGCGCATGATCTCATAGGTCTCCCGGTGTTTGAGCACGCCGTCCTGGTGGATGCCCGACTCGTGGGCGAAGGCGTTGGCCCCGACGATGGCCTTGTTGGGCTGCACCGGGAAGCCGGTAATGCTGGCCACCAGCCGCGAGGCCGGCACGATCTGGGTGGTGTCGATGCGCGTGTCGCAGGGGAAGATGTCCTGGCGGGTGCGCACTGCCATGACGATCTCCTCCAGGGCGGCATTGCCCGCCCTCTCCCCCAGGCCATTGATGGTGCACTCCACCTGGCGGGCGCCGTTCATCACCGCGGCCAGGGAGTTGGCCACGGCAAGCCCCAGGTCGTTGTGGCAGTGTACGGAGAAGACGGCCTTGTCGGCGTTGGGGATGCGGCTGCGCAGGGTGCGGATCAGTTCCCCGAACTGCCAGGGCACGCTGTAGCCCACGGTGTCTGGGATGTTCAGGGTACGGGCCCCGGCCGCGATCACCGCCTCCAACACCCGGCAGAGGAAATCCGGATCGGAACGGCCCGCGTCCTCCGGTGAGAACTCCACGTCATCGGTCCAGCGCCGGGCCCATTGCACCGCCTTGACCGCCTGTTCCAGCACCTGCTCGGGGGTCATCCTGAGCTTGCGCTCCATGTGGATTGGGCTGGTGGCGATGAAGGTGTGGATGCGGGGCGCGGCCGCCCCTTTGAGGGCCTCGCCGGCACGGTTGATGTCGGCCTCCAGGGCACGCGCCAGCCCACACACGCGGCTGTCCTTGATGGCGTCGGCCACCGCCTTCACCGCCTCGAAGTCGCCCTTGCTGGCGGCGGGGAAGCCCGCCTCGATGACATCCACCCGCATGCGCTCCAACTGCTTGGCGATGCGCACCTTTTCTTCCCGGGTCATGGAGGCGCCCGGGCTCTGCTCGCCATCGCGCAGGGTGGTATCGAAGATGATCAGATGTTCTTTCATAGCCTGCTCCAATCACTTGCGCTCACCGCACCGGGCCGGTGCGGCGAATCCTCGGGAAATGCAACGGGGATGGGGGTAGAAGGATAGATTCAGCGCCCGCAAAGGGGCAGCAGCAGGCGCATGGCGAGCCGCAATGCGCAGAAATGCTTGGAGCCGGAATTGTAACCCATGCCCGGAATATATCCCCCTATTCGGCTTTGGGCAACCCTGTCTTCGTCCTGGTCTTTCGCCAACGGTACAGGGAAATGGCATAGCCGGAGAAGGCGTAGCCCAGGAACAGGGTAAAAAGCACCACGGGCGGGTTGAGGGCGATGAACACGAAAGACAGGGCCACGAGCACCACCACGATGAAGGGCACGCTCCTGCGCAGGTTGATGTCCTTGCCGCTGTAGTAATGCAGATTGGTCACCATGGTGATGCCGGCGAACAGCGTGAGCGACCAGGCGAACCAGGCCAGCTCCCCGCCGCTGAGTTGGTTGTCGTGGGCCACCCACACCAGGCCGGCCACCAGGGCCGCGGCCGAGGGGCTGGGCAGACCCTGGAACCAGCGCCTGTCCTGCACCTCCAGCAGGGTATTGAAGCGCGCCAGCCGCAGGGCCGCACCCACGCAATAGACGAAGGCAGCGATCCAGCCCAGCTTGCCCAGGCCCTGCAGGGCGAAGCTGTACATCACCAAGGCCGGTGCCACGCCGAAGGCCACCATGTCGGACAGGGAATCGTACTCGGCGCCAAAGGCGCTCTGGGTGTGGGTGAGCCGTGCCACCCGTCCATCGAGGCCGTCCAGCACCATGGCCACGAAGATGCCCACGGCGGCGTGCTCGAAGCGGCCATTCATGGCCTGGACGATGGCGTAGAAGCCGGCGAACAGGGCACCAGAGGTGAGCAGATTGGGCAAGAGATAGATGCCGCGCCGGGCGAAACGGCCCCGGAAGCGGTCCAGCCCGGGATCGGTATTCACTGCCTCAGTTCGGCCAAGGCGTCCAGGGCGGCGCGCACCCTGTCCCCCAGCCCCACGCACGGGCGGGCGGTGAGGGGCAGATAGACGTCCAGTCGGGAGCCGAAACGGATGAATCCGTAACGCTCTCCCCGGGCCAGCCGGTCACCTGGCCGCACATAGGACAGAATGCGCCGCGCCACCAGGCCGGCGACCTGCACACAGGTGACGTCCTGGCCGTCGTCGGTGCGCAGCCACAGGGCGTTGCGCTCGTTCTCGCGGGAGGCCTTGTCCAGCACCGCGTTGATGAACCGTCCCCGGTGGTACCACTGGCCCTTGACCTCGCCATCTACGGGGCTGCGGTTGGAGTGGACGTTGAACACGTTCATGAACACGCTGATCTTCAGGGCACGGCGGTTGAGCCAGGGGTCCTCCGCCTCGGCCACGGCCACCACGCGCCCGTCCGCGGGCGAGAGCACCAGGCCCCCGCCGCGCAGCGGCGTGCGCGGCGGATCCCGAAAGAACTGCAGCACGAAGAGGAAGGCCAGCCACAGGATGGCGGCAAGCCACACCGGCGCCCCCAAGAAGGTCGCGGCCACCGCCGCCACGAACGCCACCGCAACGTGGGGCCAGCCCTCGCGGGCGATGACGGGGTGTGCCCCCGCCGCACTGCGCATGCCTTACGCCCCGCTTCAGTTGCGGCTCTTGTCCACCAGCTGCTTGGCCTTGATCCAGGGCATCATGTCCCTGAGCCTCGCCCCCACCACCTCGATGGGATGCTCCGCCATGAGCCGCCGGCGGGCGGTCATCTCGGGGTAGCCCAGGCGGCCCTCGGCGATGAAGCGCTTGGCGTACTCGCCGTTCTGGATGTTGGCCAGGGCCTCGCGCATGGCGGCGCGGCTTGCCTCGTTGATGATCTTGGGACCGGTCACGTACTCGCCATACTCGGCGTTGTTGGAAATGGAGTAATTCATGGTGGCGATGCCGCCCTCGTACATGAGATCCACGATCAGCTTTAGCTCATGCAGGCATTCGAAGTAGGCCATCTCCGGGGCATAGCCGGCCTCCACCAGGGTCTCGAAACCGGCCTTCACCAGCTCCACGGCGCCGCCGCACAGCACCGCCTGTTCCCCGAAAAGGTCGGTCTCCGTCTCCTCCCGGAAGCTGGTCTCGATGACCCCAGCGCGCGCCCCGCCGTTGGCGGCGGCATAGGACAGGGCCAGATCACGGGCCTTGCCGCTCACGTCCTGATAAACGGCGATGAGGGAGGGCACCCCGCCGCCCTCCAGGTAGGTGGAGCGCACCAGATGCCCCGGTCCCTTGGGGGCGATCATGATCACGTCCACGTCGGCGCGCGGCTTGATTTGCCCGTAGTGGATGTTGAAGCCATGGGCGAAGGCGAGCGCCGCCCCCTTGCGCATGTGGGGCTCGACCTCGTAGCGGTAGAGGTCGGGCTGCTGCTCGTCCGGCACCAGGATCATCACCACGTCGGCATCCTTCACCGCCGCGGCCACCTCTTTCACGTTGAGCCCCGCCTTCTTGGCCTTGTCCCAGGAGGCCCCGCCCTTGCGCAGCCCCACCGTGACCTTGACCCCCGAGTCCTTCAGATTGTTGGCATGGGCATGACCCTGGGAGCCGTAGCCGATGATGGCCACCTTCTTCTTCTTGATCAGGGACAGATCGGCGTCCTTTTCGTAATAGACCTTCATGGGGGGATCCTTTCAGTTGTTGGGAGTGGGGATGGGGAAGTGGGAAGTAGGAAGTAGGGATTAGGGAGTGGGAAGTAGAGAGTGAAATGATCTCATTTATCACTAATCACTAACCTCTAATCCCTAGATCCTCATGACGCGCTCGCCGCGGCCGATGCCGGAAGCCCCGGTGCGCACCGTCTCCAGGATGACCTCGGGGTCCAGGGCGTTGAGAAAGGCGTTAAGCTTGCTCACCGTGCCAGTCACCTCGATGGTGTAGGTCTTGTCGGTGACATCGATGATGCGGCCGCGGAAGATGTCCGCCATGCGCTTCATCTCCTCCCGGTATTCCCCTGTCGCACGCACCTTCACCAGCATCAGCTCCCGCTCGATGTGGCCGCCTTCGGTCAGGTCCTGCACCTTGACCACGTCGATGAGCTTATTGAGCTGCTTGGTGATCTGTTCGATGACGTCGTCCGAGCCGCGCGTGACGATGGTCATGCGCGAGAGGGTCGGGTCCTCGGTAGGGGCCACGGTGAGGGATTCGATGTTGTAGCCCCGGGCGGAGAACAGCCCGGCCACCCGTGACAGGGCCCCGGCCTCGTTTTCCATGAGCAGGGAGATGATATGACGCATGGGCGCAATAGGGGCAGAAGGCGAGGGTCAGACCAGGATCATCTCGGACAGCCCCTTGCCGGCCGGGATCATGGGATAGACGTTCTCGCGCGCATCGGTGATGAAATTCATGAAGACCAGGCGATCCCGGTACTTGCCGAAGGCCTCCAGCAGGGCGGGTTCCACGTCCTGGGGCTTGTCGATGGTCATGCCCACGTGCCCATAGGCCTCGGCCAGCTTCACGAAATCCGGCAGGGCATCGATATAGGATTCGGCATAGCGTTCCTCGTAGAAGAACTCCTGCCACTGGCGCACCATGCCCAGGTAACGGTTGTTGAGCAGCACGATCTTGATGGGCAATCGCTCCTGAGCGCAGGTGGATAGCTCCTGGATGTTCATCTGGATGCTGCCCTCCCCCGTGACACAGACCACCGTGGCCTCGGGGTAAGCGAGCTGCACGCCCATGGCGTAGGGCAGGCCCACCCCCATGGTGCCCAGGCCGCCGGAGTTGATCCAGCGGCGCGGCTTGCGGAAGGGGTAGTACTGTGCCGCCCACATCTGGTGCTGACCCACGTCGGAGGTCACATAGGCATCCCCACCCGTTACCTCGTAGAGCTTCTCGATGACGAACTGGGGCTTGATGACCTCAGTGGAGCGCTCGTATTTGAGGCAATCCTGGGAACGCCACAACTCGATCTGGGCCCACCATGCCTTGAGGGCCGCCTGGTCCGGGCGCTCACCGCCCGCCTTGAGCAGGCGCAGGATCTCCTCCAACACCTGCGCCACGTCGCCCACGATGGGCACGTCCACCTTGACCCGCTTGGAGATGGAGGAGGGATCCACGTCTATATGGATGATGCGTCGCGCCTCCTTGGCGAAGTGCTTGGGGTTGCCGATCACCCGGTCATCGAAGCGGGCCCCCACCGCCAACAGTACGTCGCAGTGCTGCATAGCCATGTTGGCCTCATAGGTGCCATGCATACCCAGCATGCCCAGGAACAGCGGGTCCGGCGCGGGATAGCCGCCCAGGCCCATGAGGGTGTTGGTGATAGGGAAACCGAGCAGTCGGGTCAGCTCCGTGACCTGCTCGGCGGCATCGCCCAGGATGACGCCGCCACCCGTATAAATCATGGGACGCTTGGCCTCCAGCAGCATCTGCACTGCACGCCGGATCTGGCCCGCATGCCCCTTGTAGGTGGGGTTGTAGGAGCGCATGCGGATCTCGGCCGGATATTCGAAGGGGCAGTGCTGCTGGGTCACATCCTTGGGGATGTCCACCACCACCGGACCGGGCCGCCCGGTGGCGGCGATGTAGAAGGCCTTCTTGAGGGTCACGGCCAGCTCGCGTACATCCTTGACCAAGAAGTTGTGCTTGACGCAAGGACGGCTGATCCCCACCGTGTCCACCTCCTGAAAGGCATCCATACCGATGGCGGCGGTGGGTACCTGACCGGTGAGGACCACGAGGGGGATGGAGTCCATGTAAGCGGTGGCAATGCCGGTGATGGCGTTGGTCGCCCCCGGGCCCGAGGTCACCAGGGCCACACCCACCCGACCGGTGGCGCGCGCGTAAGCATCGGCCGCATGCACCGCGGCCTGCTCATGCCGGACCAGAACGTGCCTGAAGCGATCCTGCTTGTAGATCTCGTCGTAGATGTTGAGCACCGCCCCGCCCGGGTAGCCGAATACGTACTGTACGCCCTCTGCCTGCAGACAGCGCACGACGATCTCGGCACCGGTCGTTTCCGTGTCAGCCATGGTGCAAGTCTTTGGAATCGGTAAAGACTTTCAAAAGTACTGTCTGCGGGCCGCGCGGTCAAGCCGGTGTGTCGAAGCAAGTTAGAAATGTCTGCCTTTACCACCGACAGATTTGACAGGACGGAGAGAGGTCTCGGTCCGGCCTTCTCGCAGCCGGCTACCCTGGACGGGTCGCCCCTCATGGTGTTCACCGGCAAACCCCGCTCTTGGTCACCAGGGCCAGGAATAGGCCTGTCCAAACCCCCTGGGGCAGGACCCGACGGGCAAATCCGAGCATCTCCGCCCGCTCGTCCGCCAGCCGGGGCATGGCGCGTGGACGTAGGCAGGCGGGCCACTGGGTCGGCTGCAGGGCGGGGACCGAGGTAGGCGGGACGTAGGGCAGGGGTAGTATGCTCGCCTCGGGGGCTCGGGCGAGCAGATGGGCCAGCACGCCTTCGTTTTCCTCTGGGGCGTAGCTGCAGGTGCAATAGACGAGTCTGCCGCCCGGACGCAAGGCCTGGAAGGCGGACAGGATCAGGGCCTTTTGCCTGTGGGCCGCCTCATGGACCTTAGCCTCACTCCAATGGGCCCAGGTGCGTGGATCAGCCATGCGTATCCTCGCCTCGGAGGAACAAGGGGCATCCAGTAGCACAAGGTCGAAACGGTCAGGGGTCTTGGCGCCTACGGCGCGGCCGTCCACACGGTAGAGGCGAACGCCCCGCACCTCGAGGCGCTGGAGGTTGTCCCGCAGCTTGAAGTAACGTCCCTTCACGGGATCGACCGCCGCCATCCCCTCCCCGCCCCCCCTTGCCACCGCGATCAGGGCGGTTTTGCCTCCAGGGGCGGCGGCCAGATCCAGCACCTTGTCATGGGGTTGGGGATCTAGCGTCCATACGGCCCACTGGCTCGACAGGCTTTGCAGGTAGTAACTGCCCTCTGCCGCGTGCGCATGGTGCGTGAGGGCATCGCGCCGCTCGGCCGGGGCGCTGAAGGACAGGGCGGCTAGGCGGTGCGGCAGGGCGTTCGCAGCGAAGGGCGGTGCCAGCTCCAGCGCCTCCCGCATCGCCTCCATGGCCGGGGGAGACGTTCGGAAGGGGTTGATCCACCCCGCCAGCGCAGGGGATTCGAAGAAAGAGGCGCGCCATGCCTCCGCCAGCTCGGCAGACGGCTCCAACGCCTCGATCAAGGCCTGCGTCCGGCGCCAGAAAGGCTCGAGGCCAGCCGGGATGAGGGCGCGGGTCATGACCCTTTCCCGCGTGCGGCACAGGCCGGACACGACCGTCGGTCTCAGGTACGACCCTGCCTGAACGGGGGCGCCCCTGCCACCCTCCTAGCCAAAGACGCCCGGCAAATATCACCCCGGTATGTGGCCACGCCAGGGGGCAGCGCCGTCGCAAGGGTAGGAGGTCCGGTCATTTGGGAGCGGCGGTCTGTCCACGGCCCATACGCCTCACATACCGGTTGGTCTCGGCCGCCCGTGACGGCCTGCAGGCAGTGAGCCGGTCTCAGGTCCATGTCATGTGGGCCTGCCTTGCGGTGGAACTGCGGTCCCGATCGTTGGGATTGGTGGGTCGTGCAGGATTCGAACCTGCGACCAACGGATTAAAAGTCCGCTGCTCTACCGGCTGAGCTAACGACCCGAAAGCATCTATTATGTTCCTATCGAAGCGCGCCCGTCAATGTGGGCGGCCTCAATTGGCCGTGGTCCGGCGGGGTCTCTGGGCGGGGGCAGAGGCGCGGCCGGCTGATCCGACTTCCTTGAGTTCCGGCGACTCCCCCGTAGCGGCGCGGCTGTTTTTGGCATGCCAGGAGCGCATGAAGTTCTGGATGTTCTGCAGCTTGACCTGGCCCGGGATAAACATGACGATCTCGCCGTTGGGGTCGTAGAGGTAGGAGGTGGGATAGAAATCCACCGGCCCTACCTGACGGAAGGGGCTGTCCGGATTGCGCCGGGAGCCACCGGCGATGATGGCATGGAAGTCCAGGTTGTGACGTGCGGCCGTATCCCGCACCACGGCATCATCCGGGCCGTAATCGAGGCCGATGCCGATGACCACGAAGTCCTTGCGCTTGTTCAGTTCGTTCAAAGTGGGCACCTCGGCCCAGCACAGGGGGCACCAGGGCGCCCAGAAATTTACCAGCACCCACTTGCCCTGGAAATCGGACAGCCGGATGGTCCTGCCGTTGATGTCGGTGAACTGGAAGTTGATGGCCTTTGCGGGCTCTGCCTGTGCCTGGACCGGAGCGCTCGTCAGGAGGCCGATACCGAGGAGCCAGGCGAGGAGGAGGTTGCGCATTCGCGATCCTTAAACACTGTGGCCGCCGCCCAGGGAGGCGGCGGCAGTGCGCTAGACGCTCAGGCGTCTCGCATCATCAAATAGTACTGAACTTTCATGGTCACCGCAGCACCGGCCACGATGGACAGGAAGACGAGGATGGAGCCCACAGCCAGGGTGGAGACGCCGGTCACCCCCTGGCCGATGGTACAGCCCAGGGCGGTCACACCGCCGAAGCCCATGAGCACGGCGCCGATCAGGTGCCGGAACATGTCCTGGGGGGAGGTGAAGTACTCCCAGCGGAAGGTCCGGTTGAACACCGAGTACAGGAAGGACCCGATCACCACGCCAAAGACGGTGGCGATGGCGAAGGTGACCTTGGTGGATGCGTCTGTCCAGTAGGCCCACAGGTCCATGGTGTATCCCAAAGGTGCTACGAAGGTCATAGACTCGGCCAGCCGCGAATTGGTGCCTAGGTAGGTCGGCTCCAGGGTCTCCGGATGCTCCGGGATGAAACCGAGCTTGCCGGTGACGTACCAGCCGCCCACCACCACCAGACCGACCACGATCCCGGCAAGGATGTTATCGGTGCTGTGACGGAAATCTTTACTGGCGAAGACGAACACGAGTATGGCGAGACTCACGGCCACGGCCACCAGGAGCTGGCCCAGGGGGTTGTCGAGGCCGGCCACCAGCACAGGCAGGGTCTGCAGGTGGTCGAAATGGATGGTGACCGCCTCTGCCTCCAGGACGTTGACGCGGAACCAACCGAAGATGCCGCGCAGGGTGACCAGGGCGGAGTAGCCCAGGAACAGAAAGACCACCACCGATTTGAGATTGCCACCGCCCAGACGCACCAGGGTACGCTGCCCGCACCCCGAGGCGAGGGTCATGCCGATGCCGAAGGTGAAGCCTCCCACCAGGAGGGCAAGCCAGGGCAGCCTCGCGCTGGTGTAGATGGTCTTGCTCGGATCCAGGTAGCCCACATACTCTAGGATAGCCGTGCCGAGGATGGCTACCGCGATGGCCAGGAGCCAGGCGCGCATGCGTCCCCAGTCGCCCATGTTCACTACGTCGGATACTGCACCCATGGTGCAGAAGCTGGTCTTGTTGGCCACATAGCCGAAGATGAGGGCCAGGACGAAGCCCAGCCAGACGACCATGTGGGTGATCTCTTGTACCTTGGCGGCATCCATCTCCATACAAGTCTCCTTTGTGGGTCAAAGACGGTTAGGTTGTGAAATTGCGCCGATGGCCCAAGCGGTCACGGCGGTCAGAGGCTAGCGGCTTCCGAAATGCGATTCAATTCCACATCCCTACTACGGCGCGTAGCGGGTCACATCAGGCAACCCCGCCTCCAGGAAGCCCTGACGGCGCAGCCGGCAGGCGTCGCAGCGGCCGCAGGCCCGCCCCTGCCGATCGGCCTGGTAGCACGACACCGTGAGAGCATAGTCCACGCCCAGACGAGTGCCCATGCGGATGATCTCGGCCTTGCTCAGGTGCATGAGGGGTGCCTCGATACGCACCGGATGCCCCTCCACGGCGCGACGGGTGGCCAGGTCGGCTAGGCGCTGGAAGGCGGTAATGAACTCGGGCCGGCAGTCCGGATAGCCGGTGTAATCCACGGCATTAACGCCGATGAACAGGGCCTCGGCCTCCAGGACCTCGGCCCAGCCCAGGGCGAGGGCCAGCAGCACGGTGTTGCGGGCCGGCACATAAGTGACGGGGATGCCGCTGGTCGGCGCCTCGGGCACCAGGATGTTGGGATCGGTCAGTGCGGAGCCGCCGAACTGCCCCATGTCTATGCTCAACAAGCGGTGCTCGGCCGCCCCGAGGTGTCTGGCCACGGCGCGCGCCGCCTCGAGTTCCGCCATGTGGCGCTGGCCGTAATGCACGCTCAGGGCATGGCAGGCATAGCCCATATGCCGGGCATAGGCCAGCACCGTGGCCGAATCCAGCCCGCCCGAGAGCAACACCACTGCCCGACTCATCTTCCTGCCTCCTCTCCCCATAGCAGCTTGTGCAGCTGCAGCTGCATGCGCACCGACAGCCCGTCCTCGAGGATCCACTGCGCCAGCTCGCGGGCATCGAGCCGCCCCCACACCGGCGACAACAGGACGGGGACCCGCTCCGGCAGCCGGCGCTCGGCGATGAGTCGGCGGGCCCATTCGTAATCGTCCCGGTCGCAGAGTACGAACTTGACCTCGTCCCTCGGGGTGAGGACCTCGAGGTTGCGCCAGAGATTGCGCTCCACCTCCCCCGAGCCGGGCGTCTTGATGTCAAGGATGCGGGCCACCCGCGGGTCTACGCCGGCGACGTCCAGCGCGCCGCTGGTCTCCAGGCTCACGTCCAGGCCAGCATCGCACAGTTGCTCCAGAAGACGCGGACAACCGCCCTGGGCCAGGGGCTCGCCGCCCGTGACGGTGACATGGCGGGTGGGATGGGCGCGCACGGCTGCCACGATATCCTCCAGGGACATCCAGTGCCCTCCCTGAAAGGCGTAGGCGCTGTCGCAATAGCCACAGCGCAGGGGGCAGCCGGTCAGGCGCACGAACACCGTGGGCAGCCCCACGCGGCTTGCCTCCCCCTGCAGGGACAAGAAGATCTCGGTCACACGCAGGCGGGCGCCGGTACGTTTCACTTCAGGGTGGCGAGCAGCCTGCGTGCGCTCTCCGCCGAGCGGCTCTGGGGGTAACGCGCCACGAGCTGCTCCAGGAGGCTCTGGGCGGTGGCCCGCTCCCCCATCTGCAGGCGGGCGCGGGCCATGCTCAGCATGGCGTCCGGTACCTTGTTGCTGTTGGGGAATTCGTTGAGCAGCTGCTGGTAGGTCTGCACGGCGCTTGCATAGTCGCCCAGGGTGGCATGGGACAGCCCCAGCCAGTAGAGGGCGTTGCTGGCCATGCTGCCTGCAGGATATTCCGCGAGATAGGCCTGGAAGGCGCGCACCGCCCCGGCATAGTCGCCGTTCCTGAACTGGTCCAGGGCGGCCTCATAACGCCTCGCCTCGGCCTGGGCATCCACCGTCCCCGTGAGGAGTGTGCGGCTGGGCTGCAGCTGCACCGGCTCGGCAGTCACCGGGGCGGTCTGACCCCGGGCGGCCAGCTCCCGCAGGCGGCCGTCCAGGTCCTCGTAGATATCCTTCTGGCGTTTGTCCAGCCGGGTCAGGGCGTACTGCTGCTCCTCTTGCTGACCCTGCAGCCGTGTCAGCTCCGCCCGAAGCTCCTGGAGTTGGTTGTGCAACTGGAGCAGTCCCTGGCTGGCGAGCTGGGCCTCGATGCGGCGCAGGCGCTCCTCCATGGCGCGCAGGTCCTGACGCAACTCGTGCTGATGCAGGGCGAGCTCGTCCAGGCTGGCCGCCCCCAGGGGCAGCGCCACAAGCAGGGCTAGCACACCGGCAAGCCGTTCGATCCGGCGCGTATCCATCAGTCGAGGTAATGGATCTCGGTGCGGCGGTTGAGACGCCAGGCCGCTTCGTCGTGGCCTTCGGCCGCCGGTTTTTCCTCGCCGAAGCTCACCGCCTCCATCTGGCCGTCGGCCACGCCCAGCAGGCTTAAGGCCTGGCGCACGCTCTCGGCCCGGCGCTGCCCCAGGGCCATGTTGTATTCGCGGCTGCCTCGCTCGTCGGTGTGCCCCTGGAGCATGATGCGGAAACCAGGGTTGGCCTTGAGATAATGGGCGTGCAGCTCCAGGACGGGTCGATACTGGTCTTCGATGATGGCGCTGTCGAAGGCGAAATAGATCACCCGTTGCTGGACCAGGGGGCTCAAGGGGTCCCGATGGGCCCCCGGCGTGGTGACGCCGGCGGCGGGGGGCGTGGCCAGCGGGGAAAGGGGGGGTTCAGCCGCGGTGCGCGTCGCCTCCGCCGGCAAGGGCCGGGTCTCTACCACCTGCGCCGGCAGCGCTGCCGTCACGCCGGCGCTCTGTTTCTCTTCGGCAGGAAGGGCCATCGCCCTGGCAGGTTGTTGCAATTCGGAAGGGGCGGCCCCGCTCGGCTGCATCACCGGCTTGGCGACGGTGACCGGTGTGGCAGTGCTCACACGCGCCGCAGCGCTGCTCTCGTCGATCGGCGCCTCCGTCTGGGTGGCGCAGCCCGCGAGCCAAACACTCACCGCCACGGCGATCGCTGCATGCCTAATCATGGATGGACTCCTATGCAAGTGGGTAGTAAGCATGACGGGTACAACTCAGGGTGCCCAGACGGGCTCGCGCAGGTCAGCCTCCCGGGACAGACGCTGCCGGATGCGGCCGTCGATGCTGACCGTGGCCAGCACACCCCGGCCGTTGACCAGGGTGGCGTACAGGATGCTCTTGCCGTTGGGTGCAAAGCTGGGCGATTCCTCGTATCCGGTGTCGGTGAGCACCTGCATCTGCCGCGTGGCCAGGTCCATCACGGCGATGTAGAAGCGGCCATCGCGCCGGTGCACGAAGGCGAGCTTGAGCCCGTCGGGGGAAATGGCCGGCGATACATTGTACCCACCTTCGAAGGTGATGCGTTCGGCCGGCCCGCCAGAGAGGGGGAGGCGGTAGATCTGGGGGGTGCCGCCGCGATCCGAGGTGAAGTACAGCCAGCGGCCGTCGGGGCTGAACACCGGCTCGGTGTCCAGGGCCTGGCTGCTGGCGATGCGCCGGGGTTCGCCCCCGGCCGCATCGATCAGGTAGATCTGGGAGACCGCATCGCGCGAGAGGGTCACGGCCAGCTGGCGGCCGTCCGGCGACCAGGCGGGTGCCGAGTTGGAGCCCCGGAAGTTGGCCAGCACCTGGCGGGAGCCGTCGGCCAGCCTTTGCACATAGACCACGGGTTTCTTGCTCTCGAAGGAGACGTAGGCGATCCTGCTGCCGTCCGGCGACCAGGCCGGCGAGATGATGGGCTCGGGCGAGCGGGCGATGGTGAAGGCATTGTGGGTGTCAGCATCGGCCACCTGCAGCTCGTACCAACCATCCCGCTTGAGGACGTAGGCGATGCGCCCGCTGTAATTGCCGGGCTCCCCCAGGAGCTTTTCGTGGATCACGTCCGAAATGCGGTGGGCGGCCGTGCGCAGGGCCGTGGCGGACACGTTCATGCTGAGGCCGGCCAGTTCCCGCTGCCGTGCCACATCAAAGAGCCAGAAACGCACCTCCAGCCGGCCATCTGGCAAGGGCAGGACCTGGCCGATGACCAGGGCCTCCGCCCCGGCGGCCCGCCATACCGGCAGGCGCACCTCCTCCGGCCGGGTCGGCACGCTGTCCCGGCCCTCGCTGCTGACGAGCTGGAAATGACCGCTGCGGGCCAGGTTGGCGGAGATCACCGTGGCGGGATTGTCGCCACCCACCCCCGCCGGCATGGCGAAAGGCGCGATGGCTATGGGCAGCCGCTTGACCGCCCCCCCTATGATCTCGATGGTCATGGCGGCGTGTGCGCCCAGGGCAAGCCCCATGAGCAGCAGGCCGATGCAGGCCCGGAGCAGGGTCACCCAGGCATGGGGGAGGGGCGAGGACGGGGTCATGGGGAGGATTCTAACAAAGGCCTTGAGGCTGGCCTGGGAATGCATTCATCCGTCATGGGGGCGGAATTTCAGGATCAGTTCCTCACGGAACAGGGCCGCCAGCTCCAGATCCGGCGGCAGCGGCAGGGGTGAGGACTGGAGGATAGCCACCTCCACCTGCCGGTCGTAGGCCGGCTGACCGCTGCCCTTGATCAGGGTAAGGCGCAGGATCTCACCGTCGGGCAGCAGCTTCACCTGATAGATCACCTCCGGGTTGCCGCTTAGATTGGGGGGCAGGCGCAGGTTCTGGTGGATCTTGCTGCGGATGCGCGCCTGGTATTCCTCCATCATCCTGAGCCGGGCGGCGGCTTCGGCCTGGCTGCGGGTGCCGCGCTGCAGCTGCCGCATCTCCCTGGCCAGGTCCTCTTGCAGCTGACGCTTGAGCTCGGCCTCCAGTTCCCGCGCCGCCTGCTCGCGGGCGAGGGCCTCCTGGCGCTGCCGCTCCAGTTCTTGCCGGCGCGCCTCCTCCTGGTGCAGCCGTTCGCGCTCGGCCTCCTCTTCCCGGCGCCGTCTTTCCTCTTGCTCGCGGGCGAGGGCCTCCCGGCGGGCCTGCTCCCGCCTTTCGGCCTCCTTCCGGCGGCGCGCCTCTTCCTTGACCTTGAGTTCGATGTCCGCCCTGGTCTGGGTGACAGGGGGCGGCGGGGCAGGCTCGGGGGGGCTCGCAGGCAGCTCGGGCGGCGGCGCCGGAGCCTGCGGCGGAGGCGGCAATTCCGTCCAGAGGTCGGCGAAGGCCGGCGTCTGGGGCAGGCTGCGCCAGGTGAGGCTCACCACCAAGCCGGCGATGAACACGCCGTGCACCAGCACGGCCAGGATGCCGGCGCCTGCAAGTTGGCCGCCAGAGGGGTGGATCATGGCGTAGCCGGTTTCACCAATAGACCCACCCGCGGGGCGCCCGCCTGCCGCAGGGCGTCCATGACCTGCATCACTGCCTCGTAGCGCACGTCCTTGTCGGCCGAGATGACCACCGGCTGCTGTGGCTGTCGGCCGATGCGCTCCCTGACCGCCTGGACGAGCCGCTCGCGGTTGAGGCGCTGTTCCCCGTCCGGGGTGGAACGGTCCCGCAACAGGAGGCTGCCGTCCGCCCGCACCAGCACCTCCAGGGGCGCGGCAGGGGCGGCGCTGCTACGACCCACGCTGGGCAGCTCCACCTGCCCGGGGTTGATGAAGGGGGCGGTCACCATGAAGATGACCAGCAACACCAGCATCACGTCGATGTAGGGCACGACGTTGATCTGGTTGATGGCGCGGCGGCTGCGTCTCATGACTGGGCTGTAGAGCGGATGCGGCCGCGCTGCACCAGAATGAGGTACTCTTCCATGAACACCTGCAGGCTGTTAGCCAGCCGGTCGATGTCATGGCTGAAGCGGTTGTAGGCCACCACGGCGGGGATGGCGGCGAATAGCCCGATGGCCGTGGCGATGAGGGCCTCGGCGATGCCAGGCGCCACCTGGGCCAGGGTGGCCTGGGAGACGTCGGCCAGGCCTCGGAAGGCGTTCATGATGCCCCACACCGTGCCGAACAGACCCACATAGGGGGAGACCGACCCCACGGTGGCCAACAGGGGCAGGTGCGCCTCCAGTTGGTCCAGCTCCCGCTGGTAGGCGGCCTGCATGGCCCGGCGCGTCCCCTCCAGGATCTGCATCACCGGCACCTCCTCCTGGTTGCCAAGCCCCCCCGAGAGCTTCAGATAGGCCCGGTGCCCCCGGCGGAACAGCTCCTCGATGCAGGCCACCTGCGTCCGTTCCTTGGTCTGTTCGTAGAGGCTGTGGTGGGTGTCGTTCTCCACGGCCCCGTAGAACTCCCGCTCGAAGGCCTCGGTGAGCCGCCGCTCCCGGCGCAGCACCAGGTATTTGGCGAAGATCACCCACCAGGAGGCAAGGGAGGCAGCCACCAGGATCAGCATCACCGCCTGGACCACCCAGCTGGCGGACAGCACCAGCTCCAGCAGGGAGAGATCGTAATGGACGGCCGGGTTCATGGCGTGTGGGCGGTGGTGAGCCTGCGCAGGATGTCGGGGGGAATTCTAGCCGCTCTGAAGCCGTCGCTCCGCACACAGCCGATGCGCACCCGTGCCGTGACCAGGACCCGCTCTTCCCGCACCACTTCCTGCTCCAGGGTGAGGCTGGCCCCACCCAGTTCCACGAGTCGGCAGTGCACCACGAGCAGATCGTCGTAGCGGGCCGGACGCAAAAAATCGATGGCCACGTGTCGCACCACGAACATGAGGCCCGAGCGGAAGGCCAGCTCGTGCTGATCCACCCCCAGGGCGCGCAGCCACTCCGATCTGGCCCGCTCTAAGAATTTCAGATAGTTGGCGTAATAGACCACGCCACCGGCGTCGGTGTCCTCCCAATAGACCCGGACCGGCCAGCGGAAGGCGTCATTCATGGGGCGTAATGGCGGATGGTGCTAGCCTGCAGGTTAGGGGATGGGCGGGGATGCCGCCACCAACCGGGTTGGCGCTCATCGGGCGGCGGGCGGCGGACCTATTCGAACAGATCCTGGTTCTGCAGGCGGGTGGGCGGCGTCAAGCCAAAGTGCCGGTAAGCGAGGGGAGCGGCCACCCGCCCGCGGGGCGTGCGGGCGAGATAGCCCTGCTGGATGAGATAGGGCTCCAGGACGTCCTCGATGGTATCTGCCGCCTCGCCGATGGCCGCCGCCAGGTTCTCCAGTCCCACCGGGCCGCCGGCGAACTTCTCCAGGATCGCCCCCAGGAGCTTGCGGTCCATCACGTCCAGACCGGCGGCGTCCACCTCCAGCATCCTCAGGGCTTGGTCCGCCACCTGGGCATCGATGCGGCCCTCGGCCCGTACCTGGGCATAATCCCGCACCCGGCGCAGGAGCCGGTTGGCGATGCGGGGGGTACCGCGGGAGCGGCGGGCGATCTCCAGGGCCCCCTCCGGGGTGATCTCGATGTCGAGCAGCCGGGCGGAGCGGTGCACGATGAGGGTCAGCTCCTCGGGGCTGTAGAACTCCAGCCGGGCGATGATACCGAAGCGGTCGCGCAGCGGATTGGTGAGCATGCCGGCGCGGGTGGTGGCGCCCACCAGGGTGAAGGGGGGCAGATCCAGCTTTACCGAGCGGGCCGCTGGCCCCTCGCCGATCATGATGTCGAGCTGGAAGTCCTCCAGGGCCGGGTAGAGGATCTCCTCCACCACCGGCGAGAGCCGATGGATCTCGTCGATGAACAGGACGTCGTTGGGTTCCAGGTTGGTGAGCAGGGCTGCGAGATCCCCTGCCCGCTCCAGCACCGGCCCGGAGGTCACGCGCAGGTTTACCCCCATCTCGCGGGCGATGATGTGCGCAAGCGTGGTCTTGCCCAGCCCTGGCGGGCCGAAGAGCAGCACGTGGTCCAGGGCCTCGCCGCGGCGGCGGGCGGCGGTGATGAAGATCTCCAGCTGCTCCCGGGTGCGCGCCTGCCCCACGTATTCGCTGAGCCGTTGGGGCCTCAAGGCCCGTTCGAAGGCCTCCTCGTCCCGGGAGGCGCTGCGGGGGGAGATCACACGGTCGGGTTCGAGCATTGAGAGCAAGCTGGTAGCTAGTTGCTGGTAGCTTATTGATCCGAATCGAAATTTCTTGGCATTACCATCCCCCTCCCCCTCGATGGGGGAGGGCCGGGGTGGGGGTGACATTCAAGATCATTGGTTTCGGAAAAGTATGAGCTCAAACCGCTACGAGCTTACCGGCTACAAACCCAAGCATACCCCGCCCGGCGCCCCTCCTGCCATCACTTCCTGGCCAAGAGCTTGAGGGCCTGGCGGATGGCCTCCTCCAGACTGGCCTCCGGCGGCACGGCCTGCAAGGCTGGCAGGGCCTCCTT
>FWPV01004653.1_pt1 | contig 28651 bp, 29 predicted proteins | sample 2228371 | NCBI WGS metagenome assembly FWPV01 (sample SAMEA103939776, study PRJEB20133) | metagenome | reverse complement strand
GGGGTTGCCAAAGGCCATGGAGAGGTAAACCACAAACCGCACTCCCTTGGCTTCGGCGATGAGTTGTTCCAGCACCGGCCAGGATTCCTCAATGCCCAGGTTGAGGTTTTTGCTCTGAAAGGTCTCACAGATGGAAAAGGGATAGCCCAAAGTGGTCAGATGGGGGGCCTGCAACGCCCGCGTTAGGCCCTTCTGGTTGCCAATGATGGCCAGATACTCCCGTCCCTCTGGAGGCGGCAGGGCCGCCAGCACCTCAGCGGCATCGGTGTGCTGGGGTACCCATCTGGGCGAAACAAAACTGGTCAGGTCGAGGTTCTGAAAACCGGCTTCCAACAACCTACGCAGGTATTCCACCTTCTCTTCGGTGGGGATGAACCGGTCAAACCCCTGCCAGGAATCCCGTGGACACTCTACCCATTTCACAGCTCCACACTATACCGAGCCATGCCCTCTGGCTGTACCACATACAGTTCGCCCCACAGAGGGTAGCCCTGCCGGAATACATCACGCAAAATTTCGCGCATCAGCTCGGGGTCAATCACACCAGGCCGCAACACAATGCGCGGGAAGCTGAGGGGGAAGCGCAGAGGGTCGGAAAAGTCCAGGTCGAGTGTAACCAGCACGTAATTGTGCCGCTCGGCATAGGCGTACAGGACGTGATCGGAGCGCCCGGTGAGACCCACCTCCCGCGCCGTGACCACTTCGTGGCCTTCCCCAATCAGCCACCACAGCACCCGCTGGGGAATGTTCTCGTCGAGCAGAATGCGCATTACTCCTCGTGCAGGGCAATCCACTCGTAGTTGGTGGAGCGTGCCCCGTACAGCAACGCGGCCTGGATATCCTCTCGGGTCAGCTCGGGCCACTGCACCAGCACCTCCTCGATGGACATTTGTGAGGCCAGGGCCTCCAGAACCATATACACGGCAATTCGGGTTCCCTTGAGGCGCGGTCTGCCCCGCAGGATATCGGGGTTAGAGCTGATGCGGGAGAGGAGTTCGTTGCGAACTTTAGCGCCGAGCTTCATGGATGACCTCCCTCGAGGCGGCCCCGTGAACGTAAGAAGCAAAAAATGCAGGCTTGTCCTTATGTGCGTTCAAGAGACCCTGCAGCCTGGCCAGAGAAGATTGCTTTTAACGGCTGCATATATCAATCATAGCGGGTTTGACCAGAGCAGGGTGACGAAATTACCTTTCCGCCGGTAGTAGCCGTTGCTGAAAAACCTTCACCGTCCTCTTCATACTGACCTCATCGTTATCTAGCCCAGCTCCAAATACGTTTACAAATCACCGCACTACCATACAGCCCTTGTTAGGGTAAAGGTAGCGAGGGGAGACCGACGATTCATGACCCAACTGGATGCGACCACCGGAATCGAACGTGCGCTTCAACATATCTCCAACGGAGAGCCCCTACAGGCTCTGCGGGTACTGGACAGGGTCTCCTGGATGGATCTGGGCTGGCCTGACTACTGGCGGGTCAGGGCCGAGGCATTTTTCCAGCTGGGCGACTATAAGCAGGCAGCCAGCAGTGCCAAAGAGGGTTTGGAGGAGGATCCCAACAACCTGCCCCTACTGCTGCTACAGATCAAAGCGCGGATGGAGCTGGGCGACCTGGAAAAAGCCCAGCACACCCTCACCCATGCCCTCCGGCTGGCTCCGTACAACCTCGAGCTGCAAAGCCTGGCTGCTTCGCTCGAGCTGCAAATGGAGCGCCCCAGGGTTACTCCCACCGTCTCGCCGCCCTCCGTGCAAACCATCCCAGACCCCCCTGCCCATGCCCGTAACGAATGGAAAACCGCTAATGACTGGCGCTCCGGTAAGCCCATCTTCAACGAAGCCGACGCCAGCGCGATCAAGCGAGCTTTCCAGGCCGGCGCCCCGCCCCGGCCTAAAGGGCCCACCAGGCGCAAAAACTTCTCTTTCCTGGCTCCGGCTGTTTTTTTGCTTTTTTGCATGGCCTTTGCCGGCTACTGGTTGTGGCCACACATCAGGTAAGGCTGGCTTTCATACCAGATTCGGTTAGTGCGGGGCCCCCTTTGCGGCGCGGCCTGGTCATGGCACAGCCAGAGCAACTCGAAGCCATCATTCAGCGAACCAGAACCAGTCTCTGAGGCAGGATTTTTCAGGGCCTCTGTGGGCGACCCGTCACCCCCCTGGACAAAGCTGCTACTGGAAGTCCAGATTTTTGATAGCTCGGAGTAGTAAGCTTACAAGGTATGCCAGACTGCATGGCTTCCCAGGCTTCTCCCCAATCCTGGGGTATTTGGTAAAATCCACTCTCACTCACGCTTCACGCGGTTCGCATATGGTTGGCAGCATGAAGCGACTGATGCCCTTCGTTCTACTGCTGGGTATGGCTCTGGCGGCCCCTATCGAGGAGGTGGAAGTGCGGGGTACCGATACCGTCCTGGCGGCGCTGGTACGTATCTCGCTTCCATTTGGCGTGGGTGATGAGCCCGGTGATCTGGAGCAGGCCCGGGCCGCTGTTTTGGGCACGGGTTATTTCAGAGAGGCCCGGGTTCGCCTGGATGGCAACAAGCTGGTGGTCGAGGTCACGACCAACCCGGTTATTACCAAGGTTAGCGTATCTTCCAGTGCCTTCCCCGAGGCCAGTGTGTTACGCTACCTGGAAACCGAGCAAGCCATTGGAGTGGGCTCGGTATTCAATCCGAAGAAGTCTACCGAGGCCGCACAGGCACTGGCCCGCATCTACCGCAACGAAGGCTTTCCATTCGAACCCAAAATAACCCCCGTAGCCCGCGATGTGCCGGGTGGGGTGGAACTCAATTTCAACGTGGAGGAAAACCCTGAGCTCCGGTCGGTAGAGGTTGGAACCGCAACTTACGTTCCCAAAGAGCGCCTCGAGCCCCTTTTTCAACCGGTGCTGGAGAATGGCCGTTTTTCCTTCGAGCGCTTTCGCGACGCGGTGGGCCGGACCGCCGATGTGTACGCCACCGCTGGTTACCGGGGCAGTGGGGTAGACCTGTCGCGCACCAGCCTGGTCGAGGGTGTGCTTCGGGTGGCTTTCAGTGAGCTTAAAATTGCCGAAATCAACGCAAGGGGGGTGGATATAAGCTCACTGGGCCTCAAGGTAGGAGACCCATTCAATGTGGATCAGATTCTGGACGGTGTTAACGTCCTGTCCCGCAGCATCAGCCGGGTGATAGACTTCCGTCCCGAGCGGATCAGCCAGGATGGGGTTCGCCTGACCTTCCAGGCAGGCGAGCAACGCTATGGCACCATCCGCGAGGTTCGCATCGAAGGTAATACTGTCATTCCGACCGAGAAACTCCTCCCCAGGCTGCGCCTCAAACCCGGCGATGAGTACAACCCCGCCCTCGCTAACGAGGACTTCGCTCGAGTCCTGCGGGAATACCGCGATGCAGGTTACGACCTCGTAGGCCAGCCCGACATCACCTTCCGCGAAGGGGTCTATGTGCAGCGGCTGCGCGAACTCCGCATTGCGGGCTACCGCATCGAGCCAGCCCTGACCCGAACCGATCCCAGCGTGTTTTTGCGCGAAATGCCCCCTGTTGGCAGCCTGTTCTCGGTGAGCTCGTTGCGACAGGGAATTACGAACATACTGCGCACCGGGTTGTTGCGAGAACCTCCGGGGGTGCGGCCCCAACAAGGCGAAAAGCCTGAGGACATCATCATCGTACTCAGCTTCCGTGAAGCCCAAACCGGTAGCTTTATTCCCGGCATCTCATGGAGCAGCCTGACCGGCTGGGAGGGCAATATCGGCATCAGCGATACCAACCTTTGGGGTCTGGCCCACCAGTACAACGTGACCCTGGGCATCAACCCCAACGATGCGGGTCAGTTTCTGACCTTCAGCGCTTCGTACCGCATTCCCTGGATTTACTTAGATTTTGCCGACTTCAAAGAGGTGCGTACCTCTTTTGGGGTTAATGTGTACAGCCAGCCCCAGGCCAACATTAACTTTCCACTCGAGCAGCAATACAACGGCAGCACTCCTGATCTCAACGGGGACGGAATAATTGACGACAAAGACAGGACTTCAATCTGGCAGTACACCGAACGCAAGACCGGCATCAATTTCTCCATTTCCCGCCCCCTGAGCCGCGATTTCCCCAACCTGCGGCTCTCGGCAGGCCTGGGCTGGGAATGGAACATTCCATTGCTGGAATCAAACGATGCCAATCGCCCTCGGTGCTTGGTTAAGGTACCGGATTCGGGCAACAAGGCCAATCCTCCGGTAGCCGAGGATACCGCTTGCAGCGATGCTTTGCTGCAAGATGCTCAGACCAAATTCGAGCAGAATGTGCGCGAGTTTCAGGCCATTACGCTTAGCCTGGGGGCAACCTATTCCACCCTGAATAGCCCTACCTTTCCCACTCAGGGCTTTTCGGTCAACCTGAACACTGGCTACGGCATAACCTTTCCGAAGGGAGGCGATGTCACCCAGTACGTGCCGGTGGTGGTCACGGGCCGGAACTACTTCCAGCTCGACCAGGCGGCCCGCCAGGCCATTGGTCTACGGCTCTCTTTTGGAACTATTCTGGGTACCGCACAGGACAGCCAGAAGTTTAGCCTGGGTGGCAACAGCACCGATATCACCACCCTGCGCGGATACGACCCTCGCTTTCTGGACAAGGGTACTACCGTGCTCAATGGCACCATCGAGTACGGCTACGATTTTGGCCTGAGCCCTACCGGCGGAACCAATCTCTATGGTTTTGTGTTTGCCGACTTCGGACGCATCTGGCCGGCCCCCGCCGAGCTGGATGCCTTTTTCCTGGGTGCTGGGGTAGGCCTGCAGATCAACCTCGACCTGCTAGGAGCCATCCTGCCTCCCATCCGGCTGGATTATGGCTTCAGCCAGCGCAACCCCACGGGGCGTTTTGCACTCCGACTGGGGCTTGGGTTCTAGGGGGCTAGCTCGAGGCTTTGCTACAATCTGAGTACTATGAAAAAAATCCTGCTGGCTGGCCTTGGTTTGCTTGGCTTGTTGGCCTGTAATAGCACGCCCAGAGGGTCTTTACAGGTCAACATCTCCACTCCCGCAGGCGTGGTGGCTCAGGTGGAGGTGAGCGGGCCGGGCAGCTTTAGCCGGTCGCTATCGGCCAGCGAGTCCCTGGGGAACCTGACCCCCGGCACCTATACCCTTACCGCCAGGCCAGTGCGCAAAGCCGGAACACTGGTGGACGGAGGTTTACGTAGGCAACAGCGGAACCGTGGAGGTCAACCCTGGCCCGGCGGCAAGTTTCGATGTGAGCTACACCTTGCGGGCGGGTTGGGCAAGCTCTGGGTGTCAGTACACAGTGCAACCAAGGCCAACGGCTACGCCCCAACCCAGCTCACCAGCGGCGGCGATAACCTGACCCCCAGCGTAGCCATCGGTTTTGGTGCGGGGAACAACCCCTATTCGGGGGCGGTGGATCGGCAGGGCAACCTCTGGTTTGGCACCCAGCAGGGCAAAATACTCATGTTTACTCCGGCCCAGCAGGCCGCCTCGGGAACCCCCTCCCCAACCGTAGAGATCAACTCTGGCAGCACCGACCTGAACGGCATGGCCTTCGACCAGGGTGGCAACCTCTGGGTTAGCGCAGCCAGCAGTCTGCGTCGTTTTGACGCCGCCCAGCTCACCAGTTCGGGCAGCCCAACCCCGGCCGTCACGATCACCGGAACCGCTACCAACGCGCTTGGTTTTCCTCAGGCAATCGCCTTCGATAGCAGCGGTGCGCTGTGGGTGGCCAGCAGCAATAAGGTTTACAAGTACGCCCCGGCCCAACTCGCCAGCAGTGGCAACCCTGAACCCAGCGTGGTCCTGACCGCTGCCGATTCCACCTCGCTCAGCACGCCCCGCGGCCTGGCCTTCGATGCCTCCGGGGCGCTTTGGGTGGCCAACTGGGGTGCCAGCAACGTGGTGAAGTTCGCACCCAACCAGCTCCTCAGCTCGGGCGCCCCTGTGCCCATCGTCAAGATTAGCGGGGTGGGGATCAACCCCCTTCGTCTGGCCTTTGACAACGAGGGCAACCTGTGGGTCAGCTCCAACTTTGGCCCCGGCTTTGTGGGCTCGGGGCATTTCGCTCGGGTGGCAGCGGCCAACCTGGTCTCGAGCGGAACCGTCACCCTGGCCGCGTCCTTTACCAATGTGGGGGGCTTCGACAGCGGCGGAACCCTGGTTTTCAACCCCCCGCCGGCCAGCCTGCCCATCCACCAGTGAACCTTTATAGCCCAAAAATCCGGCGGTGGGCCGGATGCATCAGTTCCAGAGAGTCCTCGAGGTGGCGCTGGATAAAGGCCGCCACAAAGGGGCACATGGGTATGGCGCTTTGCCCCCTGGCCCGCACGTCATCCAGGGCAAAGTGGATAAGCAGGGAGCCAATCCCCTGTCCTTCGTGTTTTTCGTATACATCGGTATGGGTCAACATCAGCGCATTCGCCACCGGGCGGTACTCGGCAAAGGCCACCACCTCGGGGCCTTCTCTGGCTTCGTAGCGCTGGCGCTCGAGGTTGTTGTGCAGGGTCAAGGCAGATATTCCCATATGGCTTATGGTGGGGCACGGCAGGTAACAAGTTTGTAACAGAAACCCAGTAACATGAGCTATCTCAAATTTGGAGGAGTGTGCCATGGGTTCTATCCCTACCTTGCCGGGCATTTTGTCCAAAATGATCGAGACCCCCCGCCTCAACCAGCACGTCTTGCTCCGGGGCCCTTCCGACGGCGTGCCAGTACTCCTGATTCATGGCAATGCCAGCAGCAACACCTTCTGGGAAGAGACCATGCTGGCCCTACCCGCGGGCTTCCGCGCCATTGCCCCCGACCTGCGCGGCTACGGTGACACCGAGGACAAGCTGATAGACGCCACCCGGGGCTGCATGGACTGGGTGGACGACCTGCTGGGTCTGATGGACGTGCTGGGCTATGCCCGCTTTCATGTGGCGGGCCACTCGCTGGGGGGCAGCGTGGTCTGGGCCCTGCTGGCAACTGCGCCCGAGCGCATCTATACCGCTACCGTGATTGCACCCGGCTCGCCCTTTGGCTTTGGCGGAACCAGGGACATCCAAGGAACACCCTGTGCCCCAGATTTTGCTGGCTCGGGCGCCGGCATCGTCAACCCCGAGTTCGCCCGACTCATTGCCGAAGGCTACCGGGGCAGTGAGTACCAGACCGCCCCCCGCACGGTCATGAACAGCTTTTACTGGAAGCCCCCCTTCCAGCATCCCCGCGAAGAAGCCCTGCTCTCGGGCGTTCTCTCCGAAAAAATCGGGCCGGATAAGTATCCAGGCGATACCGAGCCCTCGCCCAACTGGCCGGGGGTGGCCCCTGGCCGGTGGGGCCCGGCCAATGCCATCTCGCCTAAGTACATTGGCGACAGTGTGCAAAAAATGCTATCGGCCCAGAACAAGCCACCCGTCCTTTGGGTGCGCGGCTCCGACGACCAGATTGTGGGTGACATGAGCCTTTTCAACATGGGCACCCTGGGCAAGCTGGGGCTGGTTCCGGGCTGGCCGGGCGACGAGGTACACCCCCCACAGCCCATGGTGGGCCAGACCCGCTACGTGCTGGAACAGTACGCCGCCGCCGGGGGCTCCTTCCGCGAGGAGGTCATCGCCGAAACCGGCCACTCCCCCCACATGGAAAAGCCCGAAATCTTCGACCCCCTGCTCCACGCCCACCTGAAGTCGGTGTAGCAAGCCGCTGTCCATACACCTTAGTGCACCCAAGACCAGGTTTGCCGGGGGTTTGTATCTTGTTCCCGCATGGCACCCTGCACAGCGATGTTGGGCTCGAGAAATAAGTCATACACACGCAAAGCGTTGTTCAGCACACTTTCCAAGAATCGAATCATTCGACAACCGCGCTACCCTGCACATGGTCTTACTTTGGTTGGCGGTTGGGCTTTGTATGCTGAATGAATCATGCAGCCCGACCTGAATGAGTATTTCCTGGCCGCTAAGGTTGCGCCGCAGCACATGGACGCGCTCTGGGCGGAGGGTTGGCGGCATTTTGGGACGCACTTTTTCCGCTACAGCCGACTGGGTTGCAACCACATATTGCCGCTTCGGATTCGGCTGGCAAACTTCAGCCATAGCCAGAGCCAGCGGCGCGTCCTGAGGAAAAACCGGGATTTGCAGACCCGGCTGCAACCCGCTTTCGTCAACGCCGAGGTCGAGGCATTGTTTGAGCGGCACAAGACCCGCTTTACCCACAGCATTCCCGACACAATTTTCAACTTCGTCTCGCGCCAGCCGGCCAGCGTACCCTGCCGTTGCTACAGCCTGACCCTGCACGACCAGGGCCGCCTGGTCGGCATCAGTTACCTTGACGAGGGGGAAACCGCAACCTCGAGCGTCTACCAGTGCTTTGACCCGGCATACCGGGGGCGCAGCCTGGGCACCCTGATGATTTTGCTTTCCATAGGCTTCTCGTCCGGCTGGGGCAAGACCTTTTACTACCCCGGCTATGCCTGCCTAGAGCCCTCAGAGTACGACTACAAGAAGCGCTTTGCAGGCCTGGAAGCTTACGACTGGAAGGGTCTGTGGTTGAGACTCGAGGTGGGCTTCCTCACTGAACGTTCCGAAGGTCGGGGCTTAGAATAAGGCCCATAATCGGAGGCATGGAGTGGCACTTAAGCCGGTGAATAAAGGGTGGAGTCCCCAGACCTGGGTTAGTCTGCGGCCATTTGGGTTGGGCTTGCAAAAGCCCAACAACTTCCTCGAGGTCTTCCGGGCCATGGGCGAGAATGCCGACAACCTGGGGTATGCCTGGCGCATCCTGCGTGATGGGGTCTGCGACGGTTGCGCCCTGGGCACCAGCGGGCTCAAAGACTGGACCATTGAAGGAGTTCACCTCTGCAACATCCGTCTGCGACTGCTGCGGCTCAACACCATGGGGCCGCTAGATACAAAACTGCTGGAGGACGCAGGAAGTCTGAAATCAAAAAGCTCCGCCGAGTTGCGGGCCCTGGGCCGCCTCCCCTACCCCATGCGCCGCCGCAAAGGAGAGCCGGGCTTCACCCGCATCAGCTGGGACGAGGCCCTCGACCGCATTGCCTGGCGCTTGTGCAAAACCCCGCCGGAAAGGATGGGCTTCTACCTGACCAGCCGGGGCACCCCCAACGAAACCTACTACGTGGTTCAGAAAGCCGTGCGGGCCATCGGCACCAACAACATCGACAACGCCGCCCGCATCTGCCATAGCCCCAGCACGGTTGCGCTCAAGGAGTCTCTGGGCGTGGCCGCCACCACCTGCAGCTACCGCGACATAATCGGGACCGATCTGGTGGTGTTTTTTGGCTCCAATCCGGCAGTCAACCAGCCGGTCATGATGAAATACCTCTACTACGCCAAAAAGGCCGGAACCCAGGTGGTCTGCGTGAATCCCTACAAAGAGCCGGCCATGGAGCACTACTGGATTCCCTCCGACCCCGAGAGTGCTTTGTTCGGTACCCGAATTACCGATCGGTTCTTCCTGGTGCAGCCCGGCGGCGACAGCGCCTTCGTGGCAGGAACGCTCAAGCATCTGATCGAAAACAACTGGCTCAAATCAGACTTCATCGCACAACACACCCACGGCTTCGAAGCTGTGAAGTCCTCGGTGGAGCAGAGCACCTGGGAGGAGCTGGAGCGGCTTTCCGGGCAGAGCAAGCAGGAGATGCTCGAGTTCGCCCTGCTCCTGGCCAAGGCCGACAGGGCTGTGCTGGTCTGGAGCATGGGCATCACCCAGCACACCAGCGGCGAGGAAACCGTGCAGGCCATCGTGAACCTGGGTCTGGCCAGGGGTTATCTGGGGCGTGAAGGCTGTGGCCTGATGCCCATCCGGGGGCACTCCGGGGTGCAGGGCGGGGCCGAGATGGGAGCCTATGCTTCGGTCTTTCCTGGGGGCATCCCCATCAACCCGGACAGCGCCGCCGCGCTCGGTGCGCAGTGGGGCTTCGCGGTGCCCAGCCAGCCGGGCCTTACCGTAACCGAGATGCTCGAGGGGAACCTCGAGGTCTTGTGGAGTGTGGGCGGCAACTTCCTCGAGACCCTGCCCAGCCCGGCCCAGGCCGAAGCCCACCTGGCCGGAGTACCCCTGCGCGTGCACCAGGACATCGTGCTCTCCTCGCAGATGCTGGTCGAACCTGCCGACGAGGTTATTCTGCTGCCCGCTACCACCCGCTACGAAATTCCCGGCGGCTGTACCCAGACCAGCACCGAGCGCCGGGTAATTTATAGCCCCGAGATCCCCGGCCCCCGCATTGCCGAAGCCCGCTGGGAGGGACAGGTCTTTCAGGATGTGGTCGCCCGCATGTGCAAACCCGAACTGGCCCAAAAGCTGCTTTTTGCCGATACGACCGCAGTGCGGGAGGAAATCGCACGGGTTGTCCCGCTGTACGATGGCATCCAGCATCTGCGGAAGAAAGGCGATGCTTTCCAGTATGGCGGGCCACATCTCTGCCCAGGCGGGGTCTGTCCTACCCCGGATGGGAAGGCCCGATTCAAAGCGGTAGCACTGCCTGTGAGCAGTATCCCCGAGGGTGCTTTCCGGCTGGTCACGCGGCGCGGCAAGCAATTCAACAGCATGGTGCACGAACCCACCGACCCCATCAATGGCGCACCCCGCGATGCCGTGCTCATAAGTCGGGCCGACCTGCAAAAACTCAGTCTGCAACCGGGCCAGCGCATCTGGCTGCAAAACCAGTTTGGCACCCTGGCCGCTCAGGTATTCGTAGCCGATCTTCAGCCCGGTAGCCTGCAAGTTCACTGGCCGGAGGGCAATATCCTGATTGACCCGGCACGGCGCTCAAAACAGGCCAAAATCCCGGCCTACAAAGAGGTCTATGTCTATATCCACCAAAAACCGCCCCAGGGCCAAAACCAGGGCCTCGTTGCTTCGGATTGAGGACGGCAGGGCCTTCCCCAGGTCCGACCAGCTGGCCACCGAGGAACCGCTGGAGATACGGCTTCTGGTGCCAGGGAAACCTGGAGCCAGGCAGACGGTTGCAGTCACCATGCGCACGCCCGGGCACGACTTCGAGCTAGCCGCAGGGTTTTTGTTCGCCGAAGGGGTAATCTCAACCCGGGAAGAAATCCGCCGCATCGCCTACTGCTCCACAGACGAACCCCAGCAGTACAATATCGTCAACATAGAGCTCAACTCGGACACACTGCCGGATTTGGCCCCGCTCGAGCGGCATTTCTACACCACCTCGGCCTGCGGGGTGTGTGGGAAATCGGGGCTGGACAATTTGAAGTTACGGTATGCCAAGCTGGACTCAGATTTCCAAGTCCCTGCCCGGATAGTAGCCCAACTGCCCGAAAAACTACGTGCTCAGCAGGGGTTATTCGAGCAAACCGGCGGGCTGCACGCCGCAGCCTTGTTTGACCAAAGCGGAAACCTGCTCGCCCTGCGCGAGGATGTGGGCCGCCACAACGCGCTTGACAAGCTACTTGGTTGGGCGCTGCTGGAAAATCGGCTCCCGCTTTCGCAATGCCTGGTTCTGGTGAGCGGACGGGCCAGCTACGAACTCGCCCAGAAAACACTGGCTGGCGGTATCCCGGTTCTGGCGGCTATTTCGGCCCCCAGCAGCCTGGCGGTGGATCTGGCCCAGGCATTCAACCTCACCCTGATTGGCTTTTTGCGCGGCTCATTCAACATCTACTGCTGCCCCGAACGCATAAGGTTAGACGGGCAGCAAAGCAAGGGGGTCGGGTGTGGCACAATCTAGGTTATGAAAGCCTACCTGGGCATCTACACTGCGCGCCTCGAAATGCCCTGGGTGAAAAGCCTCAAGGAAAAGCGAGCCCTGGTCAAGCCTGCCATCGAGCGCCTGCGGGCCCGCTTCCCGGTCTCGGCAGCCCGCCTGGCCGGACAGGACGACCACGGCTGGGAGGTAGTAGGTTTTAGCCTGATTGGCTACGACGGGGTCTGGGTCGAGACCGTGCTGCGCGAAGCCGCCGATTTCATCGCGGCCCAGGCCGAGTACGAGGTGGTGGACTCGAGCTGGAGCGTGGAGGAGGTAAGCCTGGAGGAACTGCTGCCGCACCGCATCATCTGAATGCGGGATGCGCCTTTCTTTCCGAGTACGGCGCTAGGCAGGCTGATCGGGGAAATCGGTTCTGGACTCTTCCTCGAGCGTTCGCACTTCTACCTGTCCGTCGCTATGACGTTCGACCTTAAGCTTGAACTGGGCAATTAAGCCGCCAATAGCACCGATGGCCGCGAGACGGGGAGCTGCCAGGGTCAGAAAGCCCCCAACCAGTACACCTACCGTTAGCGGCAACGATAGGAGCTCTTCCCCATTGGGCTTGCAGATGGTTACCCGTGTGGCCGTTGCATCGCGCAAGAGCTCCTGAACCTTGCTGACCAGCTCATTGCCCTGCACCTGGATTTCCTCTACCCAGGTTTTTTCGGGCTTGGGAGCGTTTTCCATTCAATCCTCCTGAACTCAATCGAGTTTGTCTTCGGGTCGAATTTCGGTGGTGGCGCCCTCTTCCCGCTCGACGCGCAGCTTGACCCTGGTCGCAACGCCCGCAATCACCCCCAGAGCAGCCAGCACAGGGGCGGCAAAAGTCACCGCGCCCCCAACCAGGATCCCCACCGTGAGTGGCACCGAGAAAATTTCCTCGCCGCTGGCTTTGCAGATAGTCACCCGGCGGGTGTTGGCCTGTTGCAGCAGTTCTTTGAGCTTGTCCAAAAGCTGGCTGCCCGAGACCTCGAGTTCCTCCGTCCAGGTCTTTTTGTTTTCCTGACTCATGACCGAACCTCCACATCCCAGGGTAGCACGGCAAGGTGATAAAACCTTCCGCCACAGGAGGTATGGGTGCGCTAGCCGATGGCTTCCAGCGCCATGGCGGTGGAGCCGCCGGTTCCGTGGCAGATGGCAGCCAGACCACGATCCTTGCCGTGGGTATGCAAGGCATGAATCAGGGTGGTCAGGATACGGGCTCCCGAGGCTCCGATGGGGTGACCCAGCGCAATAGCGCCCCCATGCACGTTCAGGCGATCGAAGGGCACCCCCAGCAAGCGGTTGAACAGGATGTTGTTCAGCGCGAAAGCCTCGTTGTTTTCAAACAGATGAAAGTCAGAAATGCTGTACTGGTGCTTTTCCAGCAACTTCTTGACCGCCGGAATCGGTGCTTCGGGGAAGCGCCAGGGCTCACCGGCCGCCCAGCTGTTGCCCAGAATCCGCGCAATGGGCTTCAGGCCATGCTTCTGCACCGCTTCTGGGCTGGCCAGTACCAGTGCCGCAGCGCCATCGGAGATTTGCGAGGCGTTGCCTGCGGTCAACACGCCGTCTTTCTTGAAAGCCGGGCGCAGGGCTGCCAGCGATTCCAGGGTGGTCTCGGGCCGCACGCCTTCGTCTTGTTCAACCCTCTCCACCCCTTTGCGGGTTTTGACCTCGAGGGGCACCATCTCACGGCTAAAATGGCAGGCTTCCTGGGCTCTGGCCGCCCGCTGGTGGGAGTTTAGGGCCACTTCATCGAGTTCGGCCCGGCTGATGCCAAACTCGGCAGCCAGCCGTTCGGTCTGGTCGCCCATGGCCTCGCCAGTAAAAGGGTCGGAAAGCCCATCGCGTTGCAAAAGGTCTTGCAGTTGCTCCGGCGCGCCGGCCAGGTATTTGTAGCCCCAGCGGGCCCGGCTCGAGAGGTAAAACCCGGTCTGGGTCATGGACTCCATCCCGCCCGCCAGCACCACTTCGGCGTCGCCGTTCTTAATGGCCAGCGCTCCATTGGCGACCGCCTGCATCCCCGAAGCGCACACCATATCCACTGCGTAGCCGTCTACGCTGTCGGGAATACCGGCCTTGAAGGCCGCCTGTCGAGGAGGCAACTGTCCATGTCCGGCCCGCAAGACCTGTCCGAACACGAACAAATCCAGGTCGGCACCCCGTAAGCCTGCACGCTCGAGGGCCGCTTTCATCGCATGGGCTCCCAAGTCGACAGGCGAAAAGTCCTTTAGCACCCCACCAAACCGCCCAATCGGGGTGCGCACCGCCGAGACCACCAACACCTCGCGCATAACTGCCTCCTGGCGATATATTACGTTATTAGCGGTCTTAGACGAAAATACATTGAAACACCCGACCCCTCGAGCACCCCGGCGGGGCGCTCGTCAGAGGTTGCAGCTCTCCTTCGTGCTAGTGATCCTTGTTGGGCAAGCCTTTGTCCTTCACGAAAAATATGAACATTACGAGCAGTAACCCAATAACCACAGCCGCACCGATGGTGATGATTTCGTCCATTGTCTCTTAGCCTCCTGTCGTCCGAGAAAAAGTTTAGCACTCCTCGAGGGCCGCTCGCTGGGTTAGACAACGTTTGTAGGAACACCACCCAAACTGACAAATCTCACCCGGCCCGGATAAACTTAGAGCGTGACGTTACCCAGGGTTCCAGTGTTTGCCTACGACTGGGTGCTGGTTAGCCTGGTTTTGCTCATCAACTTGATTGGGCTGGTCACGCTGTACAGTGCGGCACCAAGTCGCGGGGTATGGCTTCAACAACTGATGGCTTTTCCGGTTGCCCTAACAGTCGGATTGCTGGTGCAGATGTTCTCGCGTCGCCAGGTGCTCTCCTGGGCCTTTGCTCTCTACACGGTTTCGGTGGCCCTGCTGGTACTGGTCTTGCTGATAGGGCGCGAGATCAATGGCGCCAAGGCCTGGTTTGACCTGGGCCCCGCTGGCTTCCAGCCCCTCGAGATCGCCAAAATCGGACTCATCCTGGCGCTGGCTCGAGTCCTGGCCGCCCGGCCCCTGGAACGCCCGCTGGATTATGCGCTGCCGGTGTTACTGGCAGCACCGATCCTGGGGCTGGTCTTCATTCAGCCCGACCTGGGGGGTACGCTGGTTCTCATTGCAGGGCTGCTGGGCATGTTGTTTGTCCGCGGGATGCCTGCTCGTCACATTGTTATCGGGCTCACAGCCGTGGTGGTGCTGGTGCCAACGGTCGTCTGGCCTAACCTCAACCAGTACCAGCGGGATCGGGTCGAAATTCTGTTTGACCTTTCCAAAGACCCCAGGGGCAAAGGCTTCCAGCAAATCCAGTCCACCATTGCCATCGGTTCAGGGGGACTGATGGGAAAGGGCTTTGGCGCCGGCACCCAGACCCAGCTCGGGTTTGTCCCCGAACGCCAGACCGACTTCATCTTCTCGGTGCTGGCCGAGGAATGGGGTTTTGTGGGGGCGGTAACCCTTATGCTCTTGTACGCCCTGCTCTTTTTCCGGTTGGGCCGCATGATTCTGGAATGTGTGCGGATGGAGGACCGTCTGGTCATTGCCGGAGTACTCTCGATGCTGGCTTTTCAGGTCGTGGTCAATATCGCCGTCACGTTGGGGCTGGCCCCGGTGACTGGGCTCACCCTTCCTTTGGTTTCCAAAGGGGGCAGCAGCCTGGTGATGGTGTATCTGGGCCTGGGCCTGGCTTTATTGGTGCACCGGGATCGGTATCGGGAGGTGTGAACTGCGTTGCTGGGGGGTTTCTTCCCTTTTCACAATCCTGTTGCGCCCTGGGTTTACAGTGGGGTTGAAGCCAGAGAGCGTATACTGGCATTAAGGAGGAACCGTATGCCTTTAGGCCCTACCGAACTCATCATCATCCTGGTGATTGTGGTCTTGTTGTTTGGCTCCCGCAAGTTACCGGAGCTGGCTCGAGGACTCGGCCAGTCGGCCAAGGAGTTTCGCAAAGGTTTGAGTGAGGAAGAGAAAAAGCCCGAAGAGAGCAAACCCGAGCAAAAGCAATCCTAGGAAGAAATCAGGTGCAAAAAGCGCGGCTCGAGGGCAACCTCGAGCTGTTGTCCTTCGGCCAGGTCGAGCTGGGCCTGCTTATAGCGGGGCAGCAGAAACTCCAGGCTGGCCTCACCGACGGCCAACCGACCCCGTACCCGCAAACCCTGCGAGCGCAGATTCCAGACCTGGCCCCGGACCCGATTACGGGAGCCGTCCAGGGTGAAAACTTCCTCTGCCCGGATGCCCAGCCAGACCCTCTGCCCCACCCTGGCCCAGTCCGGGCGGGGCGCCTCTAGCATTCCCAGCGGGGTCTGAACCTGCACCCAGGCCCCTTCCAGACCGAGTACCCTGCCGTCCCACAGATTGCGAAAGCCCACCAGGCGGGCTACCTCGAGGCTGGCCGGACGGGTAAACACCTCTTCGGGCGTACCCTGTTGGGCCAGACCCGCTCGGGTCAAAACGGCTACCCAGCTCGCCCGCTGGGCCAGCCACTGGTCGTGCGAGGCCACCAGGGTGGGGATCTGAAGGGATCGGAGGCGCTCGAGCACCCCGCCAAACACCTCCTCACGGGTAGCAACATCCAGGGCGCTGGTGGGTTCATCCAGCAGCAGAATTTGCGGGTCTCGGGCCAGTGCCCGGGCCAGCGCCACCCGCTGCTGTTGACCGCCGGACATCTGCCTGGGAAAACGCTCGGCCAGCCCGGCAATACCCATCTGATCAAGAAAGCTCAGGGCTTTTTGTCTTCGCTCGCCGCGTGGGAGGTAGGCCAGCGGAAAGGCCACATTCTGCCAGGCCCGCAGGTGCGGAAACAGGGCAAAGTGCTGCGGCAAATAACCAACGGGGCGCTTTTCTGCCCGAAGTCCGGCAAAAGGTTGTCCGGTAGCCGGCATCAAACCCGCCAGCGCTTTGAGCAGGCTGGTCTTACCGACGCCGCTCTCGCCCAGCAAAACCGTGAAGCCTCGCACGTGGAGCTTTAGTTCCAGCTTTATCGGGTGCTCGAGGGCATACGCAATCTCCACACATCCTCCAGGGTTCGAACCAGGTAGACCAGGGCAAAGCTCAGTAGCAGCAAGACCCCCGAAGCCTCTGCCGCCCGCTCAAACTGAAGGGCCTGTACCTGATCGTAAATGTAGATGCTGACCATCTGGGTTTTACCAGGAATACTACCCCCGACCATCAACACCACCCCAAACTCGCCCAGGGTATGGGCAAACGCCAGGATGGAGCCCGAGAGTATGCCCGGCCAGGTGATGGGCAGGATCACCTCCAGCCAGACCCGCTGCCAACTCGCACCCAGCGTTCGAGCCGTCTGAATCAGATCCAAATCCAGGTTGCGAAATGCCTCACGGTAGCCGTTGAGGGCAAATGGCAGGCTAAAAAGCACCGAACCGACCACCAGCCCTTCAAAACGAAAAGCCCAGGTGAAACCGAAGGTCTGGGCCAGGGGGCCGTTCTGTCCAAGCAGCAATAGCAGATAGAAACCAAGCACGGTAGGCGGTAGGGTCAGGGGTAAAAGCACAATGGATTCCAGTACCCGCTTGCCCAAAAAGCGCTTGTGGGCCAGCACCCAGCCCAGTGGAACCCCTAGCAAAAGAAGAATGCCTGTGGTCACCAGGCTGACCTCGAGGGTCAGGCGCATCGTGCTCCAGAAAACCGGGTCCATTACTCCAGTCGCTCTCCCGGCAATAAGAACCCATACTTGCGCAGCACCCGGTGTGCTTCGGGGGTGGCCATGTAGTCGTAGAAGCGGCGTACCGGCGGACGATCTTGTCCCCCCAGCACCACATAGGTTTGGCTCAAGTGGAGGTGGCTGTTCAGGGGGGCCAGCCAGAACACCCCGGCTCGCTCCATCGCTTCGCTCTTAGCGATCGAAAGGGCAATCAGGCCAATATTGGTACTGGTCAGGGCCAGTTGTGCCGCCTGGGAAATGTTTTCACCATAGACAAATTCGAAGCCGAGTTTACCTCGCCGTAGCATCGAAATGTCGTAATGGGCTGGAATTCCTGCAGCCATCTCCTCCCAGCGTGCAGGGCGGTTCTGGCGCAACAAGCCAAAGTGCTCGAGCATGGTCACCCCGGCTCGACCATAAGGCGCATGTACCGGATTGGCAATGGCCAGCCTGGTGACCCTGGGGTCTAACAGAATTCGCGGTCCCAGCCGCCGGGGGTCGAGCCCTTGCTGCACCAGGCTGTTAGAAGCCCAGACGACCATGCGACCTACCGCATATAGCCGTAGGGTTCCCGGAACGGTTCGGCCCGCTTGTTGCAGCAGCATGGGGAAGGCCTCGTCGGCGGAAAAAAATATGTCGGCCGGCAGGCCCTGCATGAGCTGGGTATACAGCTTGCCTGAGGAGCCAAAGTTGAGCGAGACCCTGATTCCAGGGTTCTGGCGCTCAAAATCCTGGGCAATCTCAGTCAGGGCGTACAGCAAGTCTGCCGCCGCCACCACCCGGACGGTGTTGTTCTGAGCAAAAGCAACCCCCGCCAGCAAACACAAGCCCAAAAGCCGCACCATAACAATAACTCCGCCTTTAGTTACAGTGTAACTATATGGGTCGTCGCTTATTTAGGCAAGGCTACACTCCGAGCCAGAATTTGCTCAATGAACCCCAGGCCAGCCCTGGCCATCTCCAGACGCCACAAAACCGAGACCAGGGGTATGCCCCAGGCATCCTGGGCCTGAATCTGCAAATCCTCCAGAATTTGAGTAAAAACGGCTTTTTGTGCCTCTAGCAGCGGCTTTAGCTCGAGGCCCAGGCGTAAAAGAAATGCAATTTTGAGCCGCAGGTCGGAACGCCCAAAGCGCAGCCGCACAACCGGGCTACTGAGCCAGCGCAGCGCAGTTGTCTGACCCATCCGGGTTAGGGCAAAAAGGGTTCGTGGAGGCCCAGCCTGGCCCTCTTCACGTCGCACGGCCTCGACTAACCCTAAAGCCTCGAGGTGCTCCAGAGCCCGATATACCTGGGTGCGCTGAATGCGCCAGATATCTCCTAGCTCACCACTGGGCGCAAACAGGGCGGCAATTCTAAACCCATGCGAGGGCTTCTCCAGCAGGGCTGCCAAAACCGCCCAATCGGTGGTTGAAAGCCTTGGGGTCGCCTCATCCATCTCCCCAACAGCCTAACAAATACGAGTTCTCCCGCCGGGGTTGGCTTCATATCCTTACGGTCGGGTAAGAATCTGTATACCCCAAGGGGCGGTATCGCCCTCCGCTACGCGGATAACTTCGGTCGGCGAAGAAAGCGTATCCCATTGGTCGCGTTAGTTCGGCGCCAAACTAGCCGAGTCTGGTATCAAAGAGTACTCATTGACCCTTCAAAAAAAGCTGAACCGGGGCAGGCCCCCGGTTCAGCAAACCGCTACTTGTGAGGTTACTTGATGGCAATACCGCCCGCTTGTGCCTGGTCGTGACGCTTGACCGCTCCGCGGCTGGCCCAGCCGATTTCCCACGAGTTCCAGGCCGGATAGCCGTTGCCACCGGAGTAGGTAGCGGCCACGTAGTTCACCAGGCCGTTGCGCACCACCAGGAAGTTGGAGCGGAAGCGCAAGGGCAGGGCAGGCAGTTCCTCGGCCCAGATCTCCTGAGCACGGGCGAAGAGTTGCTTGCGACGGGCCTCGTCAAACTCGAGCACCCCCTGGCTGGTCAGGCGGTCGAATTCGTCGTTGCGCCAGTTGCCGATGTTCTGCCCGGCGAAGTTGTTGTCCTTGGTCGGCACCAGTTGAGCCCCGGTGTTCAGGTTCTTGAACTGGAACAGGTTACCGTCCTCGGCCAGGCTGCTCACCCAGGCGAACATGAAGAACACCCACTTGCCATCCTCGGCGCGCTGGATGAAGTCGTCGGCAAAGACCACCGCGCTGGGGGCGTTGGCGGTACGCACGGCAATACCCACCTGGCGCCACTGCTCGATGAAGAGCTGCTGCGTGCGCTCACGGATGGCATTACCAGCCGTGGTGACCCAGTCCATTTCAAAGCGCACGGTGCGGCCGTCCACGGTACGCTGCAGGATACCGTCGGGGCCGGGACGCCAGCCCACCTGGGCCAGAAGTTCGCGGGCCCGGGCCGGGTTGTACTCATACTTTTTGACGTTGGGGTTAAAGAGCGGGTTGGAGGGAGCTACCCAGGTGTGCGAGACCGGCTCGGCCCCATCAAAGAAAGCCTGCACCCAGGCATCGCGGTTGATGGCGTGGAGCAAAGCCTGGCGGGTGCGTTTATCGTCCAGCGTCAGGTCGCGTACCCGCTGCACGTTGGTGAACTTGTTGACATCGATGTGCTCCCAGATGGCCCCCGGGATGGCCCAGATATCAAAGCGGCCAGCGGCGCGGCTGGTGAGCTGCTTGCTGCGAGCCTGGTCAGCCGAGATACCCACCGTGGAGGTCGCGTCGATCCCACCACCCAGGATGGCGACAAGGAGCGAGTTGGTGTTCTGGATGATGCGGTAGACCACCCGCTGCACGTAGTTGTTGGCCCCACCCTGTGGCACCACAGCCGTAAAGTTGGGGTTGCGCACCAGCTCAATCGAGCTGTTCGAGACCCAGCGGCTCACGCGGAAAGGTCCGCTGTACACCATGCGGCCCGCGTTGATGGCCTGGTTGGAGCTGAACTGCTGGAAGAAATTGCGGTACAGCTCGTTCAGACGCTGGGCATCGCGGTCGGGGTTCAAGGGGGCAGCGGCAGCCTTTACCCGCTCCCACTCGGCCCGCATGATGTGGGCCGGGGCGTAGCCCATGGGCGAGCCGTAGGTATCGTAGTAGTAGGCCGGCTCGAAGATTACCGTCATGTTTTGCTTGTCGCGCACCCGCAGGTTGACCCGCTCCCAGTAGTCGGGGTTGTTGAGGGCCATACCCTTAGCCTTGCCCACTTCAAAATAGAAGGCGAAGTCGTCGGTGTCGAGGGGATCGCCATCCGACCAGCGCAAATTGGGCTTGAGGGTGATGTCGATCTCGAGGCGTCGCTTACCCCCACCAATGTCGGTCACCCGCAGGCGGCGGTTCTGCAGGGTCGGCACCTCAGTAGCCAGCACGGCCTCGTTCTCGGCGCGCAGGTTCTGCACGATCAGCGGTGCGAACAAATAGTTCTCGATCTCGACCTTGATGGACTGGTTGGAGATGACGTTGAGGAAGTCACCCGCCAGTACCCGCGGTTCCTGCGAAGCACCGACCACCAGGCTGTTGTCAGCGGGGCCCGCCAGCGCTGCACCGACCGTCAGGGTTAGACCAAGTGCAACAAACTTGCTAAAACGATTCATCTAGCCTCCTTTGGGATTCTGCCAGGCAGAACCTTTCTTTCAATGGCGTGTTGCCGCCATCATTATAGCCATCCAACGGTACACGTCAAACAAGAGGCTGCTGAGCCCTGCCCACCCTTGTCTTGAGGCGTTTTTTAGCTCTGGGAGGCATATTCGTCCAGACAAACGAAACCCATCCACCAAGCGGTGGATGGGTCATACCATCGAGATGCTGATTTGTACCCGGCGCTACACTGTCAGCGGTTTGGACGTTGTGGACATTTGACCAGGCCCAATGCCCACAGGGGGCTAGAACCAGCTCTGGCAACTAGCTGCAACAGCCGCCGCTGCTCTCCCCTTCGGGTGCTTTGGCTCCATCGGTACGGAAAGAGTGCCCGCAGCCACACGAAGAGGTTGCATTGGGGTTGTTGACACTAAAACCGCCCCCCATCAGGTTTTCAACCCAGTCCACCTGAGAGCCTGCCAGCAAGGGTAGCGACATACGATCAACTACCAGCCGAACTCCCAGCATCTCCACGATGGTGTCGCCCTCGAGCTCCCGCTCATCTACCGCCATGCCGTACTGGTACCCGCTACAGCCGCCCGACTTGATAAAGACCCGGATGGCCGCGCCAGGTTTGTTGTACCGATTCAGAATCTCCTTGGCCCGTTCGGCAGCCAGGGGGGTGATGGAAAGCGCAGTTTGCTCCTGAACCACAAAAAACCTCCTGCTTCCTAGACTAGCATGGAGCCAGTGCAAAATCGTAAGCAGGTACACGCCGCTCGGCTGGCCGGGTTTCGAGCAGCCCCCTGTGCCGGAGCAAATCGCATTAGTATGGGGGTATGGACATTGCCAGAGCCCAAAAAGCCCTACAGGAAGCCCGCATCCCCGGCTGGTTGCTCTACAGTTTTCAGGGAAGCAATGTGCTGGCTCTGGAAGCCCTGGGGCTTCAGCGCTTGATGCTGAGCCGTCGCTTTGCGTATCTGATACCGGCCGAGGGCGAACCTGTCCTGATTGTTCACGCCATCGAGAAAACCAGCTTCCCTGCCTTACCTGGACGGTGGGTGGTTTTCTCGAGCCTCGAGCAGTTTATCCGGGCGCTGCAAACCCACGTGGCTCCACTGGGGCGCATTGCCATGGAGTACCATCCCGGCGGGGGCATCCCCTACCTTTCGCGCATAGATGCTGGAACCCTGGAATTGCTGCGCGGGATGGGGCTTGAGGTGGTCTCCTCGGCAGAGGTCTTGTTGCAATTCCAAACCTGGGATACCGAGGCACTGGCCTCCCACAAGCGGGCAGCCGCCGGCATCGCGGCAGCACTGGAGCATGCTTTAGGCTTTGTGCGAGCCCGGCTCGACAGGCCCCCCAGTGAGCTGGAAGTACAGGCCGAAATCAGCAAGGTGTTTGCCGCCAGAGGTCTGGTATTCGACCATGCCGCCATGGTCGGCTTTGGCCCCAACGCCGCCAACCCCCACCACGTTGTGGGTGAAAGCCGGCTGAAGCGAGGCCAGGTGATGCTTATAGACCTGTGGTGCAAGGAGCCCAATGGCCCTTATGCCGATGTGACCTGGATGGCCGGCTGGGAGGTGCCCGATGAGGTTCACCAGGCCTGGAGGGTAGTACGGGACGCGCGGGATGCGGCCCTCGAGTTCTGCCACCGGGCCTACCAGCAACACCGACGACCCAGAGGTTTCGAACTCGACCGGGCTGCTCGCCAGGTCATCGAGCAGGCCGGCTTCGGAGCCCACATCCTCCACCGCACCGGCCACCATCTGGGCTATAGCGCAACCCACGGCAACGGCACCCATCTCGACGACCTGGAAACCCACGACACCCGCCCGCTGATTCCCGGCCTGGCCTTCACCATCGAACCTGGCGTGTACCCCGGCCCATTTGGCATCCGCAGCGAGATCAACGTCTATCTGCATCCGGGGGGCCCGGAGGTTACAACAGGCGTACAGGTAGAAATGGAGCGGCTGTGAGCAGGCCCCCCGCTGCTTTGTGTACCTATCGGTAGCTTGCGGCGTTGTATGCTTTCAAGCGGCTATGGAACGACCCCTGATGGTTTTTAGTGGACAGTCCAACCTGCCCCTGGCCCAAGAAATTGCCGATAACCTGGGCGTGCCCCTTGGCAAAAGCACCACCGAGCGCTTCGCCAACGACTGTCTGTTTGTGCGTTACGAGCAAAGCCTGCGCGAGGGGGACATTTTTATCATCCAGTCGCTCACCCCGCCGGTGCAGGACCACCTGGTCGAACTGCTGATGATGATCGATGCCGCCAAAAGCAGTAGCGCAGCCCGCGTTACCGCGGTGATCCCCTACTACGCCTATGCCCGCAGCGACAAAAAGGACGCTCCCCGCATTTCCATCGCAGCCCGCCTGGTAGCCGATCTGATCCAGGCTGCCGGGGCCGACCGGGTACTCACCATGACGCTGCACTCGGCTCAGGTACACGGGTTTTTTAAGGTGCCTGTAGATCACCTCTCTGCCGAGCCGGTGATTGCCAACTATTTTGCAACCCAGGTAGACAGGCTGGAAAACGCTGTGGTGGTGGCACCCGACGCAGGCGATATCAAGCGGGCCAGCTCACTCGCCCGTCGTCTGGCCCTGCCGATTGCGTTTATCGACAAGCAGCGTCTCTCCGATACCGAGGTGACCTCTCGAGGTCTGGTAGGCGATGTGCGGGGCAAGACCGCCCTGATTGTGGACGACGAGGTCTCGACCGCAGGAACCCTGGTACAGGCGGCCGACTCACTCACCCAGAACGGCGCCCAGGCCGTCTATGCCGCCTTTACCCATGGCGTATACGTGGGCCCGGCCATCGACCGCATCGAGAAAGGACCGATTGTAGAAGTGGCAGCCACCAACACCTGTACCTACAAAGCGCGGCCCAGCAACAAAATCAAGCAGCTCAGTGTGGGGCCTCTCTTTGCCGAGGCCATCTGGCGCATTCACCGGGGGGAGTCGGTCTCTACCCTCTTCACCTGAGCCAACCAGCCCATAGCAGACTCTGCCTCCCCTCGAGTTCAGTGCCACGCCGCAGGGCCAGCGGGGTGGGCATCGGGGTTGTTGGGAAGATTGATCCTTGTCCGGCACCCGGGCTTTATACAAAAACCCGGAGGGTGGCTGGGCTGCTTCCGGTAGGGCCTCGATCAGGCCTAGAAGCAACTGCCCCCCAGGCCACCTGCCCCAGCCAAAGGTACAGGGGCTATAGGGCTGCCTCGGTGGTCTGTTGTGCGGCAAAACAAGCCCAGGCTAAGTCGCCAAAGGCCAGGCTGCGCTCGGCGTGACCCAGGTTGGCACGGGCCGGCTAATGCCAGTCTCAGGCCCGGTTCACCGCACCCCTGCCGCCTCCGGGCTTTGAGCCGCCTCAACCGGCTGAGGCCGGACGGCCTCGGCAATAAAGGCCCACAGCACCCCAACCAGCAACCCGAGGACTGCCGCAATCACCGTAAACAGCAGGGGCCTGGGAAAGCTGGGGCGCAGAGGCTCTGCCGGGGGCACCAGCACCTGCACCAGCAGGGCCTGGCTCACCAGCTGACCAATGGATTCGGGCTGTTGCAAAAAGTCGTTCAGGGTGGCGATGCGGGCCTCGAGCTGGGCAATCTGCGAGCGCAGGCGCGACTCGTCGAGGCTCAGGCTGGTATAGGCCGGGTTGACCGACCGTGCCGCCTGGGGGTCATTGCCCCGGGCCTCGAGGCCCGCCGCAACCGTCGCGTTGGAAGCAGCCCGGTCGGGGGCCAGGCGTAGCTGGGACTGAATACCCTTGAGCCCATCCTGCGCGGCCCGCAGATCGAGCCGGGCCTGGGTCTGGGCCGCCCGCAGGTTGGCCTGGGCGCCCTCCAGCAGGTTGCGCTCGAGGTAGCTCCGGGCCACCTGCAAAATCCGGTTGGCTCGCTCTTCGGCTTCGGCAGCCGTGCTCCCTTGAGCCGTTAGGAACAGCAGGCCCCGCTTCTCGTCGAAGCGGGCTTTGTAGTAGCGGGTGGGGTCGTCTACACCTAGTTGGTTGGCCAGCAAGCGGGTTTGCTGTAGGTCTACAAAGCCCTGGGCCAGCCCTGCCAGTGAGGGCAGGTTGTTAAGCAGGCCCTGGCTGGACTGGTTGGCCAGGCTGAGGCTAACCACCACCTGGCTGGTGTAGGTCTTGGGCCAGATCAGGCTAACTAACATGGTTCCGGCTGCCGCAGCCAAGGTAAGCCCTATTATGGCTATCCAGTTGCGGCGCAACACCAGGTATATATAGTAAATGCTGATGTCATCATTTGTAGTATTAGGATTACCTGTCACCATAGTATATTAACCACGTTTGCCACTTGACTCAACCCGCCACGATAGAGCAAAAAGGGGATGCTATGCAGAAGGACTGTCAGACATCTCCTACGGTTTCAATAGTTATGCCGGTGTTTAACGCTGAAAAGCATCTCGCAAATGCATTGGAATCACTTCTGGCTCAAACGTATCACAACTGGCAACTTATAATCGTAAACGATAACTCTACAGACAACAGCAGCCAGATTATTCAAAGTTACGCGAATTCGTGTGACAAGATTAAGGTTATAACTAATGATAACAATATGGGTGTAGCGAAATCCCGTAATAGAGCCATCGAAGAAGCTTCTGGAGACTGGATTGCCTTTCTTGATGCTGATGACATCTGGCATCCAAACAAGCTATTCTCTCAACTCGCCTTAGCCGAAGAAACCGATACCAAAGCTATTTTCTCCCCCTATTATATCATCAACGAAGCTGGTGATGTTACCGGATTTGTGCCTTCTAAACCCCGTATTCTTTATCAAGACATGCTCGCCTATAACCCAATAGGTAATTTAACTGGCATGTATAACTGCAAAATACTGGGCAAGGTATTGCAAAAGCCCGTAAAACACGAAGATTATTTGATGTGGCTCGAGGTCGTCCAGCGCGCTGGAGTGGCCTTCTCAACCAAAGAAGCGCTCGCTTTTTACCGTAAAACAAGCTCTAGTTTGTCAGCCAAAAAGTCAGAAGCAGCCCGCTGGCAGTGGTCAATTTATCGAGATGAACTTAAGTTCGGAGTTCTTAGAAGTACATGGAGTTTTCTTGGCTATATCAGGCATAATTTGACTAAAATCAAACCCATCAAGCAAAAACGCCCATACGGTCACTACATAACCTTGAGCGACGATACAACGCAAAGACCAGACACCCATATAGACCCAGATTCTAAATGAAGGATGAACAGACTCATTGAAGTAAGGGTATAGTGAAAAGCAATGCTTGAAGGATTGTTGCTAACCTTCATCGCTGTCTTAGCTATCTTACTAACGTGGAGGTTGTTTGGACCTGCATCAACTCCCGCTCTTTTTCTTTACTCTCTGTCGTTATTCCAAATAGTGCCAATACTGTATGCACTTCTTACTGGTTTCTACCCATACGACCTGACTCGGCAAACCAACCTCCTCACGGTGGGCATAGTGAGCTTTGTGCTCGGTTACTTGCCTTTTGGCTTGGCTCGAAACAGGGAATTGCGAAAATCGCAAGATGACTACCTCAACCCAAGCACATCTCGCAGCATCTTTAGAGTAGCGTTGCTATTTAGCTTGGCCCTTTTACCTGTCACGGCGAGCCTGGCAATGCTCTTCTTCCTTACACGCCGCACTGGGCAATACGGTCTTACAGAACCAATCAGCAGTTTAGAGCAGCTATTTTTCTACGCCGCACTGGGCTTCTTTTGTATTGCGCTGAGCGTAAACCTGAAGCATATTCCGCTCAAGTGGATTTTGCTCATAGCTGCTATGGTCGTACTACCGCGCTTGCTAATTTCTATGGTATACAGTCGAATCTTTATCTTCCTGGCGTTGGTTCCCCTGTTTTACGCACTTTACTTCAGTAGATTGAACTTCAGGCTTCCACCCATAAAGTCTTCAACTGCATTCGCCGTGCTGGGTTTATTTGTCATTCTCCCCGCACTCACCCGCGATAGCAGCATAGTGGAATCTCAGCAGAGATTCGAGGCCCTTATCATGAATGGCTCCTCGATTCCCATACTCGAAAAGTATGAACGCTACGAAATCCAACGCGACCAGTCCTATGTTTTTGCCTCAGTGGTGCTTAAGGCTATACCTTTTCCCATTCCTATTCCGGAAAATTACCAGGTAGACGTATGGGGTCTAAAAGGGGCAATAGCTACTTTAGATAGGGTCTTGAGCAGTTATGAGAACCAAGCCCGCGAAGACTTGTTCTTCGGTACAGGATCCAACTACTTGCACGAGCTATTTATTGATTTTAGCTGGCCCGGAGTTGTATTGGGGAGCCTGCTATTGGGCTTGGTGGTGTCTTACATGGAATACAGGTCTGTTTCATCGCTTTTTTTCAGGTTTGCATGGCTTAGCATAATAACCAGCTTTTTGTTTTTGCCGCGCAGTAATGTAGGTTATTTCCTGGAGAAGCTACCGCTATTTATAATCCTTTATTCTCTGTTTTGGCTAACAGTTGCGCTGCTCAGGGAGTCCGCAAAATCGGTGCGAGAACACGCATGAAAGCTAAAGTCCTTATAACCGCAAGCAAGAAAACAGGTGGTGTGAAGACCTTTGCCCTCGCACTTTCGTCTTTATTGAGCGAGCTTGGATACCAATGTGTTTTGGTGGAGTCGTTCAAGGAGCTGCTTAGCTGGAAGGCTTTACGCGAGCTGCGTCAGCCAAACGTGGTACTGGTATCCTCGCTGGGCTTTGGGGTCTTCAATTTATTCGCCCGGCGTTCAGTTTTTGTTTTGCACGGATTCCCCAGACTCGACGATGCAGGTTTCTTCGGATTTGCAAAGGTTGGGATGGCGACAAAGCTGTTTGCGTCATGGGCTACACGGGTTACGTCCATAAGCCAGCTAACCTACCTTGCCAACTTAGCTTTTTTTGGCATTCGCAGCGACCGTATAATTGGCAATCCGTATCTAGAATCCAATGTGCCGAACTCTGCACCTGTAGCTGATAATGAAATCCATCGCGTAGTTTACGCAGGTCGCCTGGTCAAAGTTAAGCGAGTAGAGCAGGTCATTCGAGGCTTTTTGCTAGCAGCGGAACAGATGCCCAACCTATATCTCGAAGTCGTCGGTTCGGGGCCCGAAGAAAGCCGCTTGCGCCAGCTTGCGAATCATCCACGCATTACCTTTGCCGGTTCGGTTAGCAACCAGGCTGCGGTGGAGAAAATGCAACGTAGCAATATTTTTATCTCACTGGCAGAAGGTGAGAACTTTGGTATCACTTTTCTTGAAGCCCTATCGGCAGGTTGTCACATCGTTTGTCCCACGACCGGTGGCCATCTTGACTGGATCATGGATTACCCTCAAGTTACCTACGTTAAGAATGTTTTCGATCCCCATGATGTTTGTGCCGCAATTTTGAAAGCGGTGGAAGCATCCAGATTGCCCAAGAAACCCCTCGATCCAGGCTGGAACAAACGAGTTGCCCTGCGCTATGATGAGCTAATCCGCGAGGTCTTAGATGAAAAAATGGGCCTCCCTACTTAAGGGAAACGCGGACATACTACTTTTTCAAATTGCCAATTTTGTCTATAGCCCGTTGCTGTATCTGCTCCTGGCAACCGGGCATTTGCACAATGGTACAGAACTGCTCAAAATCGTTTACCTGATCGAAGTTTATCTAGCAGTTCCAGCAGTAATCTTTTACTTCAATCAAAAAAAGATATCGGCTCTGCTCGAGGTCTCAGGCAGACTACTTTATGACAGTATTGCCCTGGCTAAATTTGCCTTGGGCTTGCTGAC
>FWPV01004652.1_pt1 | contig 28653 bp, 32 predicted proteins | sample 2228371 | NCBI WGS metagenome assembly FWPV01 (sample SAMEA103939776, study PRJEB20133) | metagenome | reverse complement strand
AAAGCGATATCTCTTGAAACAAATCAAGGAACATACCCCGTGGACATGGTGTTGATGGCGGTGGGCGTCATCCCGAATGTTGAACTTGCGCAGAAAGCGGGCATCGAACTGGGAAAAACAGGAGCGATCCGGACGGATCCAACACAGAGCACCAACCTGCCCGGAATTTACACGGCAGGGGACTGTTGCGAAGTCTTCAACCTTGTCAGTCAAGATTGGGTTTATACGCCGCTGGGAGATATCGCCAATAAACAGGGGCGCGTGGCTGGGGATAACGCTGCAGGCAGAAAGGCGGTCTTTCATGGCGTCGTGGGCTCCGCGGCTTTTAAAGTGTTCGAATTGGAAGTCGCTTTTACGGGCCTTGGCACCGAGCTTGCCAGAAGGTATGGCTTCGATGTCGATTACCAAGTGATTGAGGCCGAGTCGAAAGTGGGCTATATGCCGGGATCAAAGCGGATGACAATCAAACTGATCTTTGAGAGAAAAGAAGGAAGGGTTTTGGGCGCACAGATGGCCGGGAAGGAAGGTGTCGCAAGGAGGATCAATGCTCTGGCGGTTGCCCTTCATCAAAAAATGACGGTTGATGAGATTTCGAGGCTTGACTTCGCATATGCACCCCCCTTCTCTGCCCCCTTCGACCCAATCCTGATCGTTGCGGAGCAGGCTGCGAAAAAAATAGCAAAGGACGGATCGTAACGGTTAACGGCTCGAGCCGAAAGGATCTTCCGTGGAGCACCAACACACCGTAGGAATCACGAAAGGAGGAAAAGAAAGGATGGCCCTCATCACCCCCGATCAATATGAACAGAGCCTGAAGAAAAGGAAAAAGCTTAGGATATTCATGAACGGCAAGCGCGTCTCGGACATCTTTGACAATCCCAATATTCGAACGGTCGTCGAAGCCAACAAGGCAAGCTACGGGTGGGCGTTGGACCCAGCATCCCAGGAGATGATGACGGCGATCTCCCCATTGACGAACGATCGCGTCAACCGATATGTTTACGTCTGTCGGAGCAGAGAGGACTTGGTAGCCAAGGCAATCGCCGGAACCTTTACTGCTGAAAGACTGGGGACGTGTATCTATCGGTGTCCAGGGCTGGATGCCTTTCATGCTCTCGCAAGTACGACCTGGGAGATGGACAAGCATCTGGGAACAGAATATCACAAGCGATTCACGAGATACCTTCGATGGGTCCAGGAAAATGATCTCGCGGTGGCGGGTGCCTTGACCGAACCAAGGGGGGACCGGAAAAAGCGTGCCCTCGAATGGCCAGATCCCTACCTCTCGGTGAAGATGGTCGAAAAGAAATCCGATGGGATCGTCGTCAGGGGTGCGAAAATCAATATTAGCGGGGCTTATGCAAGTCATGAAATTGTCGTTCTTCCCCAATCCGCGAAGAGAAAAGACGAGGGCGATTACGCATTATCCTTCGCCGTTCCGGCGGACGCAGAGGGAATCACCTACATTTGTCAGTACTCTCCCTATTCTGCGGAAAGAGAGATGGCGGAGGACATCTATGAGTTGGGAAATCCTATCTTCGGCCAGAGAGAGACCTCCATGGTCGTCTTTGACAATGTCTTTGTCCCGTGGGAGAGGGTTTTTCACTGTGGGGAGACAGATTACTCCATCAAGCTTGTCGAACGCTTCGCAAAGACCCATCGAATGACCTGCGGTGGCACTTGCAAGGTTGGGTTCATGAATCTTATCATCGGGGCTTGTAAGCTCCTCCAGGAGTATAAAGGTCTCGAAAAGGCACAACACATCAATGACGAACTCACGGAGATGGTCGTTCTGCGGGAAACGGGGAGAGCCTGCGGCTTAGCATCTGCTAACCTTGGACGGGAGGAGCCAGAAGGGTCGGGGGTCTTCCTCCCGGACGAGCTCATGGGAAACGTGTCGAAACTCAACATCTGCAATGCCTTCTGGCGGGTGATGGCTCTTGCTGGAGACATCGGAGGAGGGCTCATTGCAACCCTACCCTCTTTGAAGGAGCTAAAAAATCCGGAGACTAAGAAATATGTCGAAGAGTTCTTGGGATTTGGTTCAGAGGCATCGGCAGAGGAGATCATGAAGGTGACAAAACTCCTTCAGAACTGGACCGCCGGGCAGCATGGCGTAGGGACCTGGCACGGAGCGGGACCCGTAATGGCTCAGAAGATCATGATCCAACGAGTGGTCGATTACGAACACGAGAAAAAGTTAGTGAAAGAAGCTCTTGGGATTTTGAAAAAAAAATGATATAGAAACAAGGGGTGAGATGAGAGCGAAATAGAATCGAAAGGAGGACAAAAACCATGGCAGTTATCGTTGATCAAGAGAAGTGTACGGGGTGCGGTACGTGTGAGGAAGGATGTCCGGTAGAGGCGATCAAGGTGGAGGATGGGAAGGCAGTGGTCGATGCGGAAACCTGTGTGGATTGTGGCACCTGTGTCGAAGAATGCCCGGAAAAAGCCATCAGCGAAGGAACATAGGATGGTTGGGAAAGTCGTGGGAGTGAACCTGAGTCAGAGACGGAGCGATCCCAAGAGGAATGTGGGCGAAGGATTCCTTGAAAAGGGATTGGGGCTGGCAGGGGATTCCCATGCGGGATCCGAGAGAGAGGTCAGCCTCTTGGCAATTGAAAGCGTGCAGAAGCTCTGCCGGGAAAGAGGACTCTCCGCAGGACCCGGCTCCTTCGCCGAAAATATTACGACGGAAGGGCTTGACCTAAAATCGTTGTCTGTTGGCTCGAAATTAGAAGTGGGCGAGGCAAAGCTCTTGGTTATCCAAATAGGGAAGGATCCATCGGAACCTCACACTTATAGCTATCAGGGATACTCGATCCTCCCACATGAAGGGGTTTTCTGCAAGGTCATGGAAAGCGGCAAAGTTGCGGTAGGAGATTTCATAGCACCAATCGACGAATGAAGAAAAAGCCAACTCCTTGGATTTCTCGCAAAGCCCTGGAGGAGTCCGGGTAGGGCCTCTACGCAAAACGAGGAAAGCCCATGAGCGTTCGAGTAACGGTACTGTGCGAAAATTTGGTGGGCCGATTGGCCGGCATCGGTGAGCATGGGTTCTCGGCGTTTATTGAGACCGAACGGGGCAATTATCTCTTTGACACAGGGGGCGGCCGTTCCATCGTGCCAAATGCCCTAACTTTCGATAAAGACCTTCGTACCGTCCGAAAAGTCTTCTTGAGCCATGGTCATTACGACCATACCGGGGGATTGCCTGAAGTCTTGAAAATAACAGGAAAGACGGAGGTTCACGCCCATCCCCATGTCTTCCTTGAAAGAATGGCTATTCTGAAAGAAAACGGCAGGGAAAAGAGGAGATTTGTGGGAATTCCATACAAGAGAGGTTATTTAGAATCCCTCGGAGCCAATTTCGTCCTAAATAGGGATTTTGAGGAGGTGGAGAGAGGAATCTATCTCACAGGAGAGGTTCCCAGAGAAACGTCTTTTGAAAAACCAGACCCGAGGCTTTTTGCTGACGTGGATGGGCAGACAACCCAGGACCTTTTCTTGGATGATCAATCCCTCGTTTTAGATTCGGAGAGGGGGATGCTCTTGATTCTGGGCTGTGCTCATTCCGGAATGATCAACATTATTCGTCATGTGACTCGAAAGAGGCGAAGAGAAAAATTCTTCGCGATTCTGGGAGGGACGCACTTAGATTTTTTAACTCCCGAACAGTTAGAAGACTCGATCGCATTTCTAAGGCAGATGGACGTGGAAAGGATCGGGGTCTCCCATTGTACGGGCATGAGGGCAGCCTTCAGGCTTCATCAAGAGCTGGGGGAACGTTACTTCTACGGTTGCGTGGGGACTGTTTTGCAGCTTTGATGAAAGGCGCGGGGAAGAGAAGGTCAATAAATATCGATTGAAGTTGGAGCGATCAAGATGATCACTATGGACATCCCCGGTTGGGGAAACATCGATGTGGAGAATATGGTCCTCGATCTGAACGGCACATTGGCCACGGATGGAAGGATTCCAGAGGAAGTAAAGTCGAAGATCGCCTCTCTTGCTGAGAAGTTGCAGATCTTTGTGCTCACGGCGGATACTCAGGGAACCGCTGCGGAGATCGCTCCCGACGTGCGTGCAACGCTCGTTCGGATACCTGAGGAAAACAGCAAAGAAGCCAAACTTGAGTTTTTGAAAACCCTCGACCTCGAGAAGACGGTCGCCATCGGAAACGGTAGCAACGATCAACTCATCTTGAAGGAAGCTGCCCTGGGGATCGCCGTGCTGGGGGATGAAGGGATGTCGATCGCTGCCATGAAGAATGCGGATGTCGTTGCAAAAGACATTTCCACCGCCCTCGATCTTTTCTTAAAACCGAAAAGACTTCTCGCGACACTGCGGGAGTGAGTAGGAATCTGTCATTCCATAACTCTATCCGATGATGAAGATCCTGGACGACCTTCTTTCCGCCCTCAAGGGAGACGATTTTCCGGTCAAGAGCGTCCATGCTTGCGTCTTCTGGACCGCTGTGATCAGCAAGGGTTGTGGTCTTGCTTCCACCTTCAGGGACGAAGGGCCCTCTCACGAGAGGGGGGTGAGAGATGTTGGACGTTTGACCGAAAAGACGGCTTTAGAACTTGCAGAATATGCAAAATCAAGCAGCCTGCTCGAGGCTTCCATTGGGATGGCAACCATCAATTCGCTGATCGATGTCGAAGAATCGAAATGCGTTGAAAAGAATGCTCTCGAAATCATCTTGGAAAAGGGAGAAGGCAAGAATGTGGCGATCGTGGGTCACTTTCCATGGATTCCAAAATTAAGAGGAAGAACCCAAAATCTTTGGGTCCTCGAGCAGAGGCTTCGGCCGGGGGATTTGCCGGCCCAGGAGGCAGATCGGATCCTGCCCCAATGCGATGTCGTTGGGATCACGGGAACCTCTTTCATTAATCACACCCTCGAGAATCTTTTAAACCTTTGCAAAGGGGCCTACATCCTCTTGATCGGTCCCACTTCGCCTCTCTCTCCTATTCTCTTTGATTACGGGATCAACGCCATCTGTGGCTCGAAGGTCGTCGATCCCAATCAAGTGATCCGATCCATCAGCGAGGGGGCGACGTTTAAAGAGGTCACTGGAGTGAGGCTTCTCACGCTAATCAATAGATAGCGGGCAAGATCGGAGGTGTTATCGGTTCGACGCCGGAGGATCGGATGGAAGCAATGAAGCCGGAGTGTGCCAAATGTGCCGTGAAAAAGAAGGTCTGTCGTTCTCCTGAGGGACAGGGACCAGCATTCTGTCCCACCCTGCACCGAGGGGAATCCATTGCAAAAGCCAACAAAGAATATACGAGGCCTGATATTCTAAAATTTGCCCACCAAGCTTCGGTCCAGGAGGCAGAGTGTTACATCAACCGGGGCATGAAACCTTATGTCCTCCATCCAACCAAGCCAAGGGTTCAAGAGGTTTGGGAATTTGCTCAAAAGATGGGTTACAGGAGGTTAGGAATCGCTTTTTGTGCGGGCCTCCACGAGGAGGCCAACATCCTGACCCAGATCCTCGAAGCTCAGGGATTTGAAGTCATCTCTGTGGTCTGCAAAGCCGGTGGAACACCGAAGGAGCGAATCGGCATCAAAGAAGAAGAGAAAATTCGCATCGGTGAGTTTGAATCGATGTGCAGTCCCATCGCTCAAGCGATGATCCTCAACGAAGAGAAAACCGACTTCAACATCCTGCTTGGTCTATGCGTAGGACACGATTCTCTTTTCTTGAAGTACTCCGAGGCTTACTGTACCGTTCTTGTCGCAAAGGATCGCGTATTGGCCCATAATCCCTGTGCTGCCCTTTACACCACGGGGTCGTACTACGCTCGCATGCTGAAGAAAGGATTTTGAGAAGCAAGGACGTCGAAGATGGCGCAGATGGAAACGGAGGTTTTGATTATTGGAGGAGGTGTTTTAGGGGCAGCCACAGCTAGGGAGCTTTCCCGCTGCGACGTAGATGTCCTTCTCCTTGAGAAGGAGGCGGACTTCGGCTGGGGGAGCACTAAGACCAATATGTGTATCGTCTGTCAGGGAGGAGACACCTTAGAATTCCGTCCAGAATACCGGCGCAGCAGGCTCGTTTGGGACAGCATGCCCCTCATGGAGCTTCTCTGTCAGGAACTCGATGTCCCCTTCAAAAAAGTCGGAGAACTGGCCCTCATTCGGAACAACGAGGAGTTGGCCAAATTTCAGAAGCTGAAATCAAGGGCTGAAAAACTCGGACTCGGAGGCCACCAGTTCGTCGATCAGGATACACTGAGGGAGATGGAACCTCATATCACGAGGGAGGTCATCGGTGCCTTGTATGATCCCCGCATTGCGATCGTGGATCCAGTCAGGCTCACAATTGCCCTCATTGATAACGCGGTCCATAACGGGGTAAAAGCCATGAGGGAGACAGAGGTTTTGAAGATCTCCCGAGAGGCCAACGAGTTTGAGGTGGAGACGAACCGGGGCGGCGTGAAGTGTCGCTTCATTGTAAATGCGGCAACTGGGAGGTCGGCTGGCACGAATGCGTTGTTCAGGCTTCCCAAAGGGTCCCCCGGTTCATCAATATCGGTATTGGCTACCCAGGGGTCAGTGCGGCTCCTGCGACTGCTCGGGAAGCGGTTGAATTGTACCGTCGAGAAGGGTTGAAACTCCAGGTGAACGAAAAGTTCACCCCGTTCAGAAAGGCTTCACCGCTGGAACAGCCCAAAGATTCGTCTACGTGCAAGGGTGGATCCCTGGGAAAAAGATTGTCGTCCTGGGGTCTGGGGATATCGGCATGATTATGGCTCGCCGCCTCGCCCTTGAAGGTGCGGAGGTGCGTGCAGTGGTAGAAATCCTTCCTTATGTTGGGGGGTTAACAAGGAATGAGGTTCAGTGTTTGCACGACTTTCACATTCCTCTCCTTCTCGAACATACGATCGCTGGGATCCATGGGCAAGAGCGAATCGAAGCGGTTACGATCGTCAAAGTCAGTAACGACAGAGAACCGATCCAAGGTACCGAGCGGACGATCGAGTGCGATACCTTGCTCCTATCGGTTGGGTTGATCCCGGAGAACGAACTCTCCAGAATGGCAGGGGTCGAGATCGATCCCTTGACCGGAGGACCCTTGGTCGATCAGTGGAGAGAAACGAGTGTTCCAGGAATCTTCGCAGGTGGGAACGTCGTCCACGTTCATGATCTGGTGGATCATGTCTCCTGGGAGGCCGAGATAGCGGGCGCCTCGGCTGTTCGGTTCGCGGAGAGGGCTGAGAGAGAAAAAGAAAACAAACTTGTGAGGCCCGGAAGAAATATCCGTTACGTTGTTCCACAGACGATCAGTGGTCAACACGATGTGACCCTGTATGCAAGAGTCAAGGAGATGGAAGAGAATGTTCGGCTGACGGCGGGAGGAATCTTTGCGCAGCCTCTTCGGGTAGTAAAGTCTGGGGAGATGCTCCGGATGGATTTGAGCCAGAGCCAATTGCAGCAGTTGAAGGGGGATGTCCTCGAACTGTCCATCGAGCGTGGAAGAAGAAGCCAAACATGATTGAGCAAATGATCATCTGTATCGGGTGTCCGCTGGGCTGCAGGACGACCCTGCGTATCGACCGTCATGGGGATGTGACGAAACTGATCGGTTATAAATGCAAAGAGGGACGACGATACGCATTAAAGGAATATCGCGATCCCGCTGGCTAAAACCATAATGAGCACTGCGGTTTCTAAGGCAAAGGAGAAGGGCAAGGTTTGCAGCATCGCGCTCATGGATGAAAAGGGCTGGTTGGTCGCTCTCCACCGTATGGACGGTGCCCCCATCCCCAGCGCAGAAATTGCGCGAGACAAGGCGTGGACCGCTGCCGTCTTTCGAATGCCCAGTTCCAAGCTTTCTCAACTTGGCAACCCCCAAGCCCATGGATATGGTTTCAACGCCCAGAACTGGAACGATCGTCTGACAATCATCCCCGGGGGACTGCCTATTTGGAAGGAGGGCCAGTTCCTTGGAGGGATTGGCATCTGTGGTGAAAACCCCGAGGAGGATCTTAAGCTCTGCCAGAGTATCCTCGAAGAGGTTTTCGGACAAGAAACGGATCTGAGCATTAAAAAACGAATCGCGCGAAAGAGAGACGGGAGGAAATAAGAACGAGGCGGACGTGGTGACGACGCTGGATCGGGTTTTTGAGAATCACAAAGCCAAGGTGGTCGATATTCGCGGGGGGCCGGGGGTGAGACAGCGCCTCTCCCAGATGGGCATCCATCCCGGGGATATTATCACGATCTTGAGGTACGGTGTGCTTCGAGGCCCCATCTTAATCGAAATCCATGGCAGTCAGGTGGCCCTGGGCAGAGGCATTGCCGCAAAGGTCCTCGTTGAGGAGATAGAGGAGACGCAATGAGGATTGCCTTGGCCGGACAACCGAATTGCGGTAAGAGCACGATCTTTAACAATATCGCCGGATACAAAGCGATCACATCCAATTTCCCAGGAACTACTGTCAAATATACAAAGACCCGAACCCACGTCCTCGGTTCCACCTTCGACTGTATCGATCTGCCGGGGACCTATTCTCTGACGGCCGGAGATCCGGCCGAACTCGAAGCAAGAAGGCACCTGCTCTCTGGGGAGGTGGACGTCATCATTAATGTAGCCGATGCCTCTCTCCTGATTCGAAGTCTCGAGTTGACCCTCCAGCTTCTGGAGCTTGAAGTGCCTATGATCCTCTGCCTCAATATGATGGATGAAGCTCAGAGGAAGGGGATTCAGATCAATGTCGAGAAGCTTTCGAACGCGCTTGGGATTCCCGTTGTCGCCACGGTCGCAACCACTGGCAAAGGGATTCAAGAGCTATTTGGGGAAGTGTTGAGGGCATACGAAACAAAGCAAAAAGGGAAGACGCTTAAATTCAGTAAAGACATCGAAGCAATCATCGAGGAGTTAGGAGCGGTTCTGGATTCCGAATGGCCGATCAATGAAAAGGTCCCCTCGCGTTTCCTTGCACTCAAGTTGCTCGAAAAGGACGAATACTTTCTCAACGATGCGAGGAACCATCCAAACCTCTGGAAGCAGGTTGAAAACTTCCAGGAAAGGTTAGAACAAATCCACGGTGTTCCATCCGACGAGGTCATCTCCTCTGAGCGTCACGCCCTCGCCATGAACCTATTTGAGAAGGTCTCAACGGTCATTCATCCCCCGAAGAAGGACATCCGCACGAGCATCGATTACTGGGTCATGCACAAATTCGTCGGGTATCTCATCTTGGCTGCCATGTTTTATGGCTTCTTCAATTTCATCTTTGGAATCGGCGGATACCTCGAAGAACCGTTGATCGGTCTCTTCGAAGGTTGGATAGGCCAACTGGAGAAGTTTTTCGGCAAGGAAAGCCTTTCCTTCTTCCTTTCAAAGGGGATCCTCCAGGGGATTGCGGGAGGCATTGCCATCGTTCTCCCTTACCTCGTTCCATTTCTCATCGGTCTCTCGTTCCTCGAGGACATTGGATATCTTCCGCGAGTCGCCTTTCTCATGGATGCCTTCATGCATCGGATTGGACTCCATGGCAAGTCCATCATCCCCTTCATCCTCGGGTACGGTTGCAGCGTCCCCGCTGTCATGGCTACACGGATTTTGGAATTTCCTCAGCACCGATTCATCGTCTCCATTCTAAGTACCATGATCCCTTGTGCAGCTCGAATCACGATCATCTTCGCCCTCGTTGCCTTTCTCATCGGTCCAAATGCAGCTCTGGCCATCTTTGCGCTTAACATTTTCGTCGTCGCAGTTGCAGGAAAGGTGCTCTCCGGTCTCTTCCCACATCCGGAAGCCAGCCTCGGGTTGATTCTGGAGATCCCTGCGTACCAGTTCCCCCCATTGCGAAGCACCTTAAGAAAGTCCTGGTATCGGATCAGGGAGTTTATCGTGGTTGCGTGGCCGATTCTCGTTATCGGGAGCGCTCTGCTGGCCTTGATGGAATACGGGGGGATGGAAAAGCCAATCAACTCGTTGCTCTCACCATTAACCGGTTTGCTGGACCTGCCACAAGCCGTTGGAACGACGCTCATCTTCGGCCTCATGCGAAAAGAACTCTCCATGATCATGTTGACCCAGGCCCTTGGAACCAACCAGGTTCTCACCGTAATGACGAAAGCCCAGGTGGTCGTCTTTACGGTCTTCGTCATCTTTTACATCCCTTGCCTGGCAACGATCGCGGCCCTTTGGAGAGAGGTCGGTAAAAAGGGAGCTTTGGTGGCCGTCCTTTTCACCCTCTGTGTGGCCATCATCTTGGCTGTGGCTACCCGTCTCTTTCTCGGAATCTTTTCCATAGGGTGATAACATGACTTTCGGGATCGGCTTATCGGGCGGAACACCGTCGTTCTTCTATTTCGAGTAGTCTCATGAACAACCCATTTCTTTTCTTGGAGAAAAAGTTCAAGGCCTTGTCGAAAGTCCTCAGGGAAATCCTCTACGGGATGACCGTCCACGAATTGGATCTCGATCTGAGAAGGGAAAAAGGAGGTTTAGAGAATCTCTTCATGTTAGTGGTCTTCGGGGATCTTGTGGGCTTGCCATTGCTCCCCCCCTATTATTCGATGCGGCTCCTGCCCCATATTGTCCCCTCTCTGGAAAAATGGAAAAGGAGCCTCTTGAGAGAGAAAGATCTTACCGACCTTACTGCGGCAGATATAGGATAAGAATAGGGTTGAGGTTGAGGTTTAGGTTTAGGTTTAGTTGCTCAATTGTTGGCAATTTGATCGCTTAAGGCTGCGTCTATGATGAAAAAAATAAGAATCGAAGATGCTGTTGGGATGGTTCTCGGCCACGACGTCACTCAGATCATTCCCGGGAAATATAAGGGCCCCCGGTTCCGACGAGGCCATCGCATACGCAAGGAGGACATCCCGGAGTTCTTAAAGATTGGTAAGGAACATATTTACGTGATGGATCTCAAGTCTGGGACAATCCACGAGGATGATGCAGCCCTGCGCTTAGGTCGGGCTTTTGCGGGGAGAAATATTGAGACCAAAGGACCTTCTGAGGGAAAAGTCACTTTTCATTCAAAGATCAATGGGATCTTAGAGATCAACCTTCGTCTGCTCAACCGTATCAATAATTCGAGAAATGTTATCCTTTCAACGATTCATCGGCACACTCCCTGCGTTCCGGGGATGGCGATCGGGGCGACACGCATTATTTCACTTACGGCTCCGGAAAGAGAGATTCGATGGGTAGAGGCATGGTGTAAGAAGGAAGGGCCCGTGCTTGAGATCCTTCCTTACCGTAAAATGGATGTGGGGGTTGTCATTACCGGTAACGAAATCTACAGAGGGCGAATCAAGGATCGATTTGATGACAGGGTCGGTAAGAAGATAGATGCCTTCGGTTCCCAAGTGGCAAAAAAAGTGGTTGTTCCAGACGATATCCAACAAATCTCCCAAACCTTGCTAAAGCTTTCTAATGATGCTGTGGATCTCATTTTGATCACCGGTGGGTTATCGGTCGATCCTGACGATGTCACTCGGGAGGGCATTCGAAAGGCCGGAACAAAGATCGTATTTTACGGGACTCCCGTGCTGCCTGGAGCCATGTTCCTCTATGGAAGGCTCAAGGAGAAGCCCGTATTGGGTCTGCCCGCCTGTGTCTTTTACCACAACGTCACTCTGTTCGATATCGTCTTTCCAAGAATTCTGGCCGGCCAAGTGCTTACCAGGAAAGAAATTGGCTTTATGGGCCATGGCGGCTTCTGTCAGAATTGTAATCCTTGTCGCTTCCCTCTCTGCCCTTTCGGGAAGGGATAGAAATCTCTTCTCTGCGATATGGACAAGAAATTCAGTAGCGCTTTAATAGGGCATTACGAAATCTACAAACCTTAGGTTTCAAAAAAAGAAAAAGATCGGTATAATTAGTACTGAAACATCTCTGAGTCGGGACTGGATGTCAGGGAAAGGATCCTCAGATTCCTCAGGCGGTGATCGGTTCATAGGGAATAGGGATGCGGTGGCGAGCGGTGTGAAAGAACCCCAAACTCTTGTATTCCGCAATCGAAGATAATCGCATGGACGTTTTCAAGGTCAAAAATGAATTGCGGAGAATGAAACGGGGAGATCTTTTCCGATTGGCTTGCAGCCAGAAAATCTCCAGATGTCTCATCGGGGGGCGAGGATGCGGCCTCCACATAAAATACAAAGGGATCTATTTCTGTATTTCCGAAATTCTTGGCGAAAGTTGCATCTACGAGAGATTTGAGCAGAAGAGATGGAAGGCGGAGCCGCCTGTGTCCCCCATACCATGGACGCGTCCCCTTCTGGAAGGTCTTCCTCTTTTAGAGAGACCGGGAATTGAATTCAAGGTCTACTGGAGAGACAATGTCACCCGTTCCGTAACCCTCCTCGGGAAAATCGTGGAAAGGAGAACGAAGGAGAGGAAAGATAACCTTCGGGACCTGCTAAACAAGGCGAATAGAGAGTTTTCAGAACGGGTCCCCGATCCCTCGTCGATTTTCCTTCTGGGACCGTAAGAAAAACATCTACCTTCGAAAGGAGCAAGCAGATGGAGAAGGCGGAATTGGCCGAGAAAGCCTATCGACTGGGCAAAGAATACGAAAAGACCTACAGGGGCTGCAGTCAGTGCGTGATTGCCGCACTTCAGGATACGCTGGAGATCAGGGACGACGCTGTCTTTAAAGCGGCGACCGGATTGGCAGGAGGGGCGGGCCTGGCAGGGGACAGTGGGTGTGGAGCCTACATGGGGGCAATTCTTGTCCTGAGCTCACTCGTCGGGAGGGAGAGGAATAATTTTTCCGATCCCGAAGGCATCCGCTTCAAGACGCACCAACTGACGAGGAGGTTTCGAGAAAGGTTCATTGGCGAATACGGTTCTGTCGTCTGCCGAGACATCCAGAATAAGATTTTGGGCCGGTACTACTACCTTCCCGATCCTCAGGAATATGAGAAGTTTCACAATGCGGGTGCTCACGATGTGCATTGCCCTGAGGTCGTCGGCAAAGCAGCTAAGTGGATGGCGGAAATCCTCCTGGAGGAAGGAGTGCTATCCCAACAAAAAACTTGACAAGGGACGGTGCGGCATGTTAGATTAATTCTCAATCTATAATCATTCCAGATTAGCAGTAGACGCAATAAATCCCTTGACGAGAAATGGATTGCGTTTTCGTTTCTGAGGAATGACGAGAAGAAGGAAGCACTAGAGGTTCACATTCGTTCTTACCGACAGTTCAAACAAAGAAAGGAGTAAGCACTATGAATGAAAGGACGAAGTATTCTGTCATCCATGGCGTTCGTCCGAATGCCATCTTGGGGGGTCGTTCAAACCGTGACTGGTGGCCGAACCAGCTTAACCTCGACATCCTTCATCGCCACTCGGCTCTGTCCAATCCAATGGACAAGGATTTCAATTATGCCGAGGAATTCAAAAAGCTTGACTACCATGCGCTGAAGAAGGACCTGCTCGCACTGATGACCGACTCGCAGGACTGGTGGCCGGCGGACTACGGTCACTATGGACCTCTTTTCATACGCATGGCGTGGCACAGCGCGGGCACCTATCGTACCAGCGATGGGCGGGGAGGAGCATCCACTGGAAGTCAGCGTTTTCCACCGCTCGACAGTTGGCCGGATAATGCCAACCTCGACAAGGCGCGCCGGCTCCTTTGGCCAATCAAGAAAAAGTATGGCAAGAAGATCTCTTGGGCTGACCTGATGATTCTTGCCGGCAACGTCGCCCTCGAATCGATGGGATTCAAGACATTCGGCTTTGGCGGTGGTCGGGTCGATATCTGGGAACCCGAGGAGATCTACTGGGGCAGTGAGGAGACGTGGCTTGGAGACAAGCGCCGTAGTCCAGAAGGCGAGATCGAGCGTGGGCTCGGTGCGGTCCAGATGGGCCTCATCTATGTCAATCCAGAAGGCCCCGGCGGTAATCCCGATCCGCTCGCGGCGGCCCGCGACATCCGCGAGATTTTTGGCCGCATGGCGATGAACGACTACGAGACGGTGGCGCTCATCGCCGGCGGACACACCTTCGGTAAGTGCCACGGAGCCTGTCCGGAGTCGTACGTCGGTCCCGAACCCGCAGCTGCAGGCATTGAGGAACAGGGGCTTGGATGGCGAAACAGCTTCGGTACAGGAAAGGGGCCTGACACCTATTCCGGAGGTCCAGAGGGTGCCTGGACGCCTACGCCGACCAGATGGGATATGACATTCCTTCAAACGCTTTTCCGCTATGAGTGGGAGCTGACGAAGAGCCCCGCCGGCAAGTATCAGTGGCAACCGAAAGGCGGTGCAGGCAAGGACACCGTGCCCGATGCCCACGATCCGTCGAAGCGACACGCCCCTATGATGCTTACAACGGATCTGGCGCTCCGCGTCGATCCAGCCTATGAGAAGATCTCGCGCCACTTTCTCAACCATCCGGAGGAGTTGGCAGACGCCTTCGCACGCGCTTGGTTCAAACTTACCCATCGCGACATGGGGCCGCGTTGCCGCTATCTCGGCCCCGAGGTCCCGGCGGAGGACCTGATCTGGCAGGATCCGATTCCACCGCTGAATCACAAGCTGGTCGACGAAAAAGACGTCCGCGCTCTGAAGGCGAAGATCCTCGCCTCAGGGCTTTCGATCTCGGAACTGGTCTACACGGCCTGGTCGTCTGCCTCGACGTTCCGTCACTCAGATAAGCGCGGTGGCGCAAACGGTGCACGGATCCGTCTCGCGCCGCAGAAGGATTGGGAGGTCAACCAGCCGTCCCAACTGGCAAGGGTCCTCGCCACGCTGGAAGGCATCCAAAAGGACTTCAATGCTTCGCAGAAGGACGGCAAGAGGATCTCCCTTGCCGATCTAATCGTGCTCGGTGGCTGCGCCGCGGTCGAACAGGCAGCGAAGAAGGCTGGTCACGACATCGAGGTTCCCTTCACGCCGGGCCGCATGGACGCCTCACAGGAGCAGACCGATGTCGACTCCTTCGCGGTACTCGAGCCCGTCGCGGATGGATTCCGCAACTACCTCAAGGGGCCACGAAATGTGGCGGCCGAGGAGTTTTTGGTCGACCGCGCCGAACTCCTGACGCTAACCGCACCCGAGATGACGGTCCTCGTTGGGGGCATGCGGGTCCTCAATGCGAACTTCGGCAGGTCACCCCACGGCGTTTTCACCCGGCGGCCAGAGGCGCTCAGCAACGACTTCTTCGTCAACCTCCTCGACATGGGCACGGAGTGGAAGCCCGCTTCGGAGGCTGGGGACCTCTTTGAGGGTCGCGATCGCAAAACAGGGGAGCTGAAATGGACAGCCACCCGGGTCGACCTCATCTTCGGTTCGAACGCCCAGCTTCGTGCCATCGCGGAGGTCTATGCTTGCGATGACGCACAAGAGAAGTTCGTTCGCGACTTCGTTGCCGCATGGAACAAGGTGATGAATCTCGACCGCTTTGATGTCCATTGGTGGTAGCCTAAGGGTACTCGGCGGCTTCGGACAGTGCAGCGAAAGGGGAAAACGATGCTCCTCCGAGAAATGACTCGCCGTCGATTCTTTTCGTTGACCGGGATACTCGGCCTAACGCTTTTGACTTACGATTTCGAGACGGCGGAAGCACAGAGAGGAAAGGAGGTAAAGATGTCATACCAGGCAAAAGATTATAGTGCCCTCTTGGGGATGCAAGGGTTCAGCGAGACACTCTTGAAGAATCATTTTACCCTCTATCAAGGCTACGTAACCAACACCAATAGGATTCTCGATACCCTTGGTCAGATGATGAAGGACGGAAAGGCTGGAACTCCGGAGTTTGCCGAATTAAAGAGGAGACTAGGCTGGGAATTCAATGGAATGAGGCTTCACGAATACTACTTCGAGAACCTTGGCGGAAAAGGAGTGATCGACCGAGAAGGGAAACTTTACAGGAAGCTAATCGAATCCTTCGGGAGCTACGAGGCGTGGGAGAAGGATTTCAAGGCGACGGGCTCTATGAGGGGGATCGGATGGGCTGTTCTCTACCAGGATATCCTCGGTGGTCGATTCATCAACTTCTGGATCAATGAACATGATGTCGGTCATCCAGCGGGAGGAATGCCCATTCTCATCATGGATCTCTTCGAACATGCCTTCATGATCGATTATGGCCTCAAGAGAGCCGATTACATAGAGGCCTTTTTCAAGAATATCAACTGGGCAGAGGCGGAGAAGAGAGTCCTTCTCCACAAAGGATAAAACCAAACGTGGCGAGCGAAAGGGGCACCCCGTTTCCCATGAGGTTGGACAAGAAAGGACGCATCCTACGGGTCCGACATCTTCGAGCCTCTCCTTTGTTATTGGTAACCTGAGGCCCATGGGGAAAGTTTAGAGACTGGAGTTCCTCTCGAAAATGGGCGTGATTCTGCTCGGCGTCCTGGCCAGTCTGGCAGCAGGACTGGCCACGGGCCTAGGAGCTTTTCCGACCGTTTTTACCAAAAATACCCCTCAAAAATGGTTGGATGCTCTTCTCGGCTTCTCGGCCGGGATTATGCTGGGGGCCACCTCGTTTAGTCTAATTCTTCCCTCAATTAAGCTCGGTGGAGTCTGGGTGGCTTCTTTTGGAATCGTCTCGGGAGGTATCTTTCTTGCCCTGGCGAATCGTCTAATACCACACATCCACTCGCTTTCAAGGCAGGAAGGCCCTGCAATCAGTCTTTCCCGAGTATGGCTTTTCATCCTGGCCATTACCCTCCATAATTTCCCGGAAGGGATTTCCGTGGGAGTGGTTTTCGGGACAGGAGAAACCAGAGAAGGAATTTCAGTAGCTATGGGGATTGGTTTTCAGAACATGCCCGAAGGTCTCGCGGTCGCCCTCGCTCTCGTTCGAGAAGGGTACAGTCCTTTTCGGGCAATTGGATACGCCACTCTGACGGGGTTGGTGGAACCTATCGGGGGATTGATGGGGGTGAGTGTGGTAACCACTGTCCACCCTCTTCTTCCGTGGGGGCTTGCCTTTGCCGGTGGAGCCATGCTCTTTGTCATTAGTAGCGAAATCATTCCTGAAACACACCACAGTGGTCACCCCTTAGAAGCAACCTTCGGAGTCCTTTTCGGCTTCATTATGATGATGATCTTTGACAATATCTTTGGCTGAGATACATCCATGGGTCTCCACTTCGTCTGGTCAGCAGGTTGATCTGAGTGGAACATTGGTGGGGGATACGGAAATGGAACGTATCTCGAATGATCCTCAAAAAAGAAGGAGGCGGGGAATGAACCTATCTCAGAGTCAAAGAGATGTTTGACAAAAATTCTCACGTTCTCATTGTGAGGAGCCTAACAGAAAGCCCCCAGCCTCCGACTTCAAACCTTTAACCTCAAAGGAGGTGGCTCAATGTCCAGAGAGGATGATCTGAAAAAAGAGGGGTGGGAAAAACGTTTCACCATCGATGAGCCCCGTCTCTCCGAGATGGTCGAGCAATACAGAGAACTCGGTTTTGAGGTCCTCATTGAACCCGTCGATCCTTCCTCCGAGGAATGCGACATCTGCGTCGAAACCGACCCAAATCGCTACCGCACCATTTATACCCGCCGCAAACGTCAATAGGAATCATGTCGGTTCTCCGAAGGGAAAAAGCCTTCCCCTAACATGACGAGAGCACTTCGAGAGCCCTTGGTTCAATGGATGAAGATTTACTCGATTTCGAAACCCAGATCGCGAACCATGGTCAAATCCTCGGCTGCGCTGCGACCAGGCGTGGTGAGATAATTTCCGACAATCAGTCCATTGGCTCCTGCCACGAGTGCAAGAGACTGTAAATCCCTGAGATTCACCTCTCGCCCCCCAGCGATCTTAAGGGTACCTTTCGGTAGGATGAGGCGAAACAGGGCAATGGTCTTTATGATCTCCATGGGAGGAACGGGGTCTGAGTGTTCAAGAGGCGTTCCCGGCCTGGGGTTTAAGATGTTGATGGGAACGCAGTCAATCTCCAATTCCCTCAGGGAAAAGGCTAACTCCAATCTTTGCTCAGGCGATTCACCGAGTCCGACAATTCCACCACAACAGATCGAGAACCCCTGCTCTTTCAGAATCTCGATGGTCCGGACCCGATCTTGAAAAGAGTGGGTTGTGCAGATCTTCGGAAAATGGGACTCCGCTGTTTCGAGGTTGTGATTGTAACGGGTCACCCCAACCTTCTTGAGGGCCTCTGCCCTTTCGATGGTAAGACTCCCCAGTGAACAATCGAGAGCAAGCTCTGTTTCTTCTCTTATCTGGCCAAGCGCCTCGAGCACCGTTTCGAACTCTTTATCGCTGAGCTGGCGGCCACTGCTAATCAGGCAAAAACGGCCTTTATTCCGCTTCTCGGCCTCGTGGGCTTCTCTCACCATGTCCTCCACCGGCATGAGGGGATAGACAGGTGCTCCTGTTCGATAATGGGCGGATTGGGCACAGAAGGCGCAGTCCTCCGGGCACCGTCCCGACTTGGCATTGAGCAGCGAGCAGAGATCTATCCGATTGCCATTGAACTCCACCCTGACACGGTTCGCCACGGATGCTAGCTCCATCACCTCCGGACCTTTCAGATCCAAAAGGGGCATCAGATCCTTCATGCTCACAGACTGTCCGCTTAAAACCCTATCTCCCACTTTTTGGATCGTCTTTCTCACGTTGACCCCCATCGTTTCAACTGGTACGATCTCATGTTCCGATTCCCCTCCCTCCGGAGAAGCGCGATCCCCTGAAGGGAAAAGGGGTGCTCAATTGATCATCATTTTCTCGATCTCTTTTTCAGATAAGGGTGAAACGAAAAGGAAATGCTCCCCGTCTCCTCTGGCTCTTCTACAGATCACTTCGACTCTTTGGAGATCCTTTGCCTTGCTGTAACGGGCTGTGATGGCCGCAGCCCTCTCAACCTCTTCCTGATGAGCCTCTCCGCAGAGTAAAGAGAGAGGACCTGGAAAGCGAGAAACCTTCAGGAGAAGATCTCCCTCCTCCGAAAAGGTCTGGATCTTTCGATTCTCTTCCTCGTTTCTTCCCACGACCAGTTTCAGCTTCGGGGAGAGCCGAAAATGTCTTCCCATCTTCAAAAGATGAACATCCCTGAGAGTGAACTCCGGATGATGCTGTATCAGATCCCTCATCCTCTTCGCGAAGCCTGGATCCGTGAGAAGACACCCTCCCGCCGGGCAGGGGTAATCTCGGATCCCGTAACGTTCCGCCAACTCGATCTGGGGTTTTCTGGAACGTCCCTGAATGCTCAGAAGCTTCTCACGGTCGACCCATCCCTCCTTCTCGGGAATCGAAGGGGGAAGAAGTTTCGCGGAGAGGGGGCGTACAATCAAACCGTCCAAACCCGCCTCCTTTTCGATCAGGCGCATGGTATTGCGCCGCTGTGACATGGGTCTCTCCCCCAACACCTCTCCCGTGACAATGAACGAGGCCCCAATTTCCTCCATGTAAGCCTTCGCCTTTCTCATCATAAAGATCCGGCAGTCGATGCAGGGATTCATGTTCTTCCCGTAACCGTGCTTGGGATCCTTGATGACACGAAGGTACTCCTCTGAGACGTTCATCACGCGCAGAGGAATTCCAAGGGTACGGACAGCCTTTTGCGAAGCCAGACAGGTCTCCCCCTTGGTGGTGCAAGTGCAGAAGACCGTCAAGAAATTGAGTGCCACGAGCTCGATCCCCAGATCCAAGATCGTCTTGGCTGCCAGGATACTGTCGAGCCCCCCTGAAAGTAGAGCAACCGCTTTCATAGCACCTCGTTCATCGACCCTGAACGAAAGCCCTGAAGGTCCAGGGTCACATATCGATAGCCAATCCGCTTCAAATGTGTAACGACACGCTCTCGTAGAGAACCGTCCGTCAGTCGGTGAATCTCCTCCGGATAGACTTCGATCCTCGCCAAATTCTTGTAATGCCGCACGCGAACCTGCTTGAACCCGAGGCTGAGGAGAAAATCCTCGGCCTTATCCACCATCCTCAATCCCTCCTGGGTAATCTCCTCCCCGTAAGGAAACCGAGAGGCGAGACAGGCAAAAGAAGCCTTATCCCACGTTGAAAGTCCTAAGGCCTTTGATAATTCTCTCACTTCATTTTTTGTAAAACCAGCCTCCTGAAGGGGACTACGTATTCCCATCTCTTGAATCGCGATCCTCCCTGGCCGATGATCTCTTTGGTCGTCCAAGGTCGATCCCTCCACAACGAATGGAATGCGCTCCTTCCGCGCCAGATCCTTCATCCCCTGAAAGAGTTCCCTCTTACATAAATAGCAACGATGGACGGGATTTTTTTTAAACCCTTCGATCTCCAATTCGTTCGATTCGATCAGAACGTGCTTCACTCCCATCTCCTGAGTCATCTTCTCGGCGCCAGCTCTTTCCCTCTCCGGATAAAGGGGGGACAGGGCGGTCACAGCAAAAACATTTTCTCTTCCAAGGGCCTCGATCGCCACTCGAAGCAGAAGCGTGCTGTCCGCCCCACCCGAGTAGGCGATGACGACTTTCCCCATGGACTGGAGGATCTCTTTGAGTCGTGCGTATTTCGTCTCTGTCGATTGGTTCATCTTCCTCAATTATAAGCTCTTACGTCGGGATTTTTAATTTCTCAAGACTTCCCTGATCCATCCTCCCCCCAGGACCCGATCCTCCTCATAGATCACTGCTGCTTGGCCAGGAGTGACAGCTTTTTGGGGTCTCTTGAACCTCACCTCCAATTCCCTCGGTCCTTTGGGAAGGATCGTGGCCTCCGAACCCGGGTGATTGTAACGGATCTTTACCTGCGCCGAGAATGGAGAATCCCCTTTTCGAGAGTTGATCCAGTTTACCGATTCCAAGGTAAGCGTATCTGCGTAGACCTCGCTCTCTTCCCCAACGATCAGGGCATTTCTCCTTCGGTCGATCCTTATCACATAAAGGGGCCTTCCCTTGGCAATCCGAAGTCCTCTCCTCTGTCCAACTGTGTAGAAAGCTATCCCCTTGTGCTCGCCTAAGACACGACCTTCGAGGTCGAGGATCGGTCCAGGCTCGATCGATTCTCTCAGCCTTTCTCGCAAGAAAGCGTGATAGGTGACGTCGTGAATAAAACATACCTCTTGACTTTCGGGTTTATCGTGAACCCGCAGACCGGCCTCCAAGGCTCGCCTCCTGATCTCTTCCTTGCGATATTCTCCGAGGGGGAGAAGGCTCCGACGAAGCTGGTCTTGGCTGAGGGAGAAGAGAACGTAGGATTGGTCTTTTTTTCGATCCACCCCTTTCTTCAAAGAATACTCTTTTCTTTCCTCATCAAATTCCAATCTGGCATAGTGGCCCGTGGCAATCCGGTCGGCTCCCAAATCGCGAGCCTTTCTCAAGAACGATCCAAACTTCAGCTTTTCGTTGCACACGATGCAAGGATTAGGTGTTCTTCCTCGCTCGTATTCGTCGCAAAAATACTGAATGACCTCCTTCTCGAAGTCGTCCTTCAATTGGAAGACGTAGAAAGGAATTCCGAGTTGAAGGGCGACACGCCTGGCATCCTCGATGTCAGCGGGACTGCAGCACCGAGCCGGACCGGAAGGTGAGCGCTCCGGTGTCCCGATGCACATCGTCGCTCCAATCACCTCATACCCCTTCTCTTTGAGAAGCCAGGCAGTCGTGCTTGAGTCAACACCACCGCTCATGGCCACAACGACTCTCTCTCTCATACCTCCTTTGCCATCTCAAAAAAGTATCTCCATGGCCTGGTAAGGACAGACAGGGATACAGAGTTCACAAGCGATGCACTTGTCCCGTTTGAACGAAACCGCCATCGTCCTCCTATCCACGTCCAACGCCTTCGGTGGACAAATGGAGATGCAGGCGGTACAGTGGGTGCAGCGGTCCTCGTGCCACTTGACGTCTTGAGCCAAGGGCTGGATCTTCACTCCCAACTCTTTAATATAGTTGATGCCCGCTTCCAAAGCCTGCCTCTTCCCCGTAATCTCAATGACGAGTCTCCCCTCCTCCTTAGGCGTAATTCGAGCTCTCAAGATATTCACGGTGAGATCGAACTCCTTAACCAGCTTGGAGATGACGGGTTGTTCGACCACGTGAGGAGGATAATTGAGCACGAGCCTCTTCTTCTGCATGGAAACCTCCTTTTTGATCGGCAGAGCGGGCGAAGCGGAAAGCGAAGGGTTTCCATCCCTCAAACACGATGCCTCTTGTTCCGTGCTAATTCCTCTTGATCGGTCTCTCCTTCAACGGTTTGAAGACGATTCCCGAGTCCACCGAGGGGAGAGGTTCCACGGGCTTTGTCAGAAAGAACTTCCCTGATGCGATCCAATTCTTCAAAGTCTCGGCGATCTCTCTCGCCCTGAGGTAACTGGAGAGTCCAGAGGTAGGGACCTCTTTCCCATTCACCACTATCCGACCGCTCTTCAACTGTTTGTAATTGACCTCTCCCAGGCTGCCAGGAATCAATTGGGGATAGGCTTCGCTGTAATCGACCACAGGAGCCCAAATATCCTCGTCCCGAACCATGGTGTACCTAAGAATCTCTTCGTCAAGAATGGGAATTGGAACGCCAATCCCGACGGTCAAAGTCACGCCGTAACCGGTGAACGAAGTTCCCCTAAGCCATCTGGGGCTCATCGTCTTGAGGTCCCCTGTTACAGCGAGGGTCCCAGCCCCTGTCTTAGGGACTCCTCCTTCTGTTCTCGGAACGTTTGGATTATGTTGAGTCCCATTTCCGATCACATACCCGATCCCCCCGCCCAAGAATATTCGAGTCCCCACGCCGATGGTCTTATAGAGGGGATCGTTTAGGAGAGGGCTTAGCTGCCCTGCACTACAGTAGGTTGCATTCCCCAATTTCGGCTGCAGAACGCCCATATAGGTATATATCACGCGATCCGAAAGATTGACCGCCACATTGTAATTCTGGTAGGCGTTCCTCATGTTGAACAGAACCGCCTGATTCATGTCTTTCAAAGAGATGTAAGTTTCCAAACTCTTTCGTGGGTAGCAATCGGTTCCGTAGGTAACGGCAGTGAGCCTGACATCCTTGCCTGCCACCAATTCCTCCAGGACATAACCGCCCCCGTAGGCGAATTTCCCGGGAAAGATCTTGTTTCTCGGGTCGTCATCCGGGAGGGCCGTCGCACCCAAGAAAAAGTCAACGGCAGCAAAACCTGCGTAGACCGGAACATCGTTGAGGTAGATTCTCCCTCCCCCCATCTTAATCCGAGGTTTTGTATGGCCCACGTTAAAATACGCCCCCGATGAGCACATCGGTCCGAACGTCCCCGTGGTTACGACATCCACCTCCTGAGCTGCTTTCCGGACACCTTTCTCGGAAGCATAGTCAATGATTTCCTCCGCCGTAAAGACCACGGCTTTTCCTCTCCTGATCTTCTCATTTATCTCTTCAATGGTCTTTGCCATCGTTTCCCTCCTTGGTCACCCAACCGGCTATTGCCATAGCGAATAGCCTATGACTTATGGCTCGTGGAGATTCGTGGGCTGAGTCCGAAATGCCCTTGGTTCCACATAAGTCATCGCCACGAAACGCCCTTCTAACTCCCATCCCCGGTGGGGCGACCCATGATCCATAGCACAACCACCACCTCCTCATCCTTTCAAAATAATGGCCGTTATAACTTCGGTTGCCCTATATCGGCTTGATTCTAAATCTGATACATGGACTGGAGACTGCCCTCCCTCTCCTCTTTTCGATCCACCATGTCCTGCAGGGTCACGGAGGCCAATACTCCGCAGATTGCGTCTTCAACCCTTGCCCAGACCTCTCGTGTCACGCAGTAGGGAATTCTCTTACAGGACTTCGGATCCCCCAGACAATCGATCAAGTTAATAGGACCTTCGAGGATTTCGACCAGGTCCTTCAAGTGGATCTGGGAAGGGGGCTTAGATAGGGTATAGCCTCCCTTTGAGCCACGCGTCGACTTAACCAACCCGGCGGCTCGCAGCGGGCCGATGACCTGCTCGAGGTACTTTAAAGAAATATTCTCCCTCTCTGCAATCTCCTTTAGGTCAAGAGGGCCCTGTCCGTAGTGGCATGCCAACTCCAGCATGGCCCGCGTTCCGTATCTAATTTTTGTTGATATTTTCACGGGTTAGAAAACCATACCTTTTCTGTATGAAATGGTTATTAATAACCGATTGGCAATTCTCTTGTCAACTTAACTTGATCGGGTTGAAACGAGTTGGCCTATGGTTCTTTGCGACCTCTCTTCAACTGGAGCTAAGGAGCTTGGGGACCCGAGCTCGTCTTTGAGGAGGGATTTTGTTCGTTTAGGCAGGAAGGATGCCGTCTTACATTAGGGAAACCTTCAGAATCCTTCTCGTCCTGTCCGTTACTCGGACAGACTCGGAGATTCTGTGTCCAAGGACACAAACGATTTCGCTCCCAGAAATAATTAAAGGCACCTTCGGGCGTTCAAACCTCGGAATCTTATGATCGATAAAAAACTCCTTCAGCTTTTGACTCCCCCTTGCTCCCAAGGGATGGAATCTGTCGCCTGGCCTGAAGTTTCGGATTCGCAAGGGAAACTGTAGAAGCTCCTGGTCCATGAAGGCTGCCTCCGAGGATCTCCATGGCCTCTCGCAACTACTTTCCACCCGAATCTCCTCAGCGACCACCTCTCTTGCGATCTCTTTGACGAAGGTCCTCCCGGGAGAGAGGAGCTCGACTTCGAAGGGAGGAATCGTCTCCACCTTTTTCCTCGCAAAAGAGATCAGCTCATATCTCTTTTCGATAGAGATTCCAGACGGAAATTCCAAAAGAAAGCTTGGAGGTGCCTGCCTCAGTTTTTCAAACAGTCGCGTTGTCTCGGACCCTTCCCCTTCCTCGCCGTATAATCTTCTCAGCACTTTTTTCAAGACTCTCCGTTGCATGGAGGAATGAAGGGACCGGTATGCATCGTATCGGAACGAAAAGATACCCTCTCTCTCGTTGACCAAGCTCTGATAGGCCTTTTCGGCCTCCCTCTCCAAATAGTCGTTCTCCTCTCTAAGAATCGCCGCTGTCCTCAGAAGGATCTCCTTAAACTTCGGCTGGTATTCCTTTTCCAAGAGAGGGATGAGGGAGAGGCGTAAGCGGTTCCGAAGATAATCCCTTTTCAGATTTGAAGAATCTGTAAGAAAGGGAATCCGATTCTTGACAGCGAACTCTTCAATCTCATCCCTCCACACCTCGAGAAGGGGACGAATAACCTTCCCCTCTCGAATGGGAAGCATGCCTTTTAGACCTTGCAGACCTGTTCCCCTCATCAATCTCAGAAGGAAGGTCTCGATTTGGTCGTCCGCGTGGTGTCCCAAAGCGATCTTCTCGGCACCATGCTTCCGTAGGACCTGTTCGAAAAAATAGAACCGGAGCCTTCGGGCTGCTTCTTGAAGGGAGAACTTTCCGACCCTCTGGAATTCCCGGGCGTCGAAAGTTCCAAATTCAAAGGGAAGATCGAGGCGCTCGCATTCCTTCCGAACGAGGTGGGCTTCCTCTTCGGCCTCCTGAGGCCTCAAACCGTGGTTGACATGGGCGACGATGAGAGAAAGATCGAAGGTCACCCGGCAGGAGTTCAAGAGGTGCAAAAGGACCATCGAATCCACTCCGCCTGACACCCCCACGACCAATCGGTCCCCCTGACTCAATAAGTCGTAGCGGTCAATGGTCCTCTTAAAACGGTCAAGAAGCATACCTCTCTCTTACATCTTCTTCTCTCCCAGCGGTCCGACGCGAATCTCTACCTCTGTCCTGCCCCACCAGTTTTCGGTGATCTTGATTGTCGCGGTCTTGTCTGGCTTTGTAAAATTTAGAATCGATTCCTTCCCCCTAAAACTATTTACCAATTTCCAGTTGTCCTTTTCCATGTGGTAGGTAAAAAACTCGATCAATGAGTCTGGATCGAGTCGCCATTTCGAAAAAACCATCCAGCCCATCTTGAACTTCGGCGTCTCGTAAATCCCGGACTTCTTCGGTTGGTAGTTCAGTTCCCCAGGGATAAGGATATCGTCGAAACTGTAATATTTACCTCCGTATCGGGCCGCTCCAATGTCGCCGCCCTTTTCAGCCTCCCCTCGCCTCTCTTTAACGGTTGGCGAACAGCTGACCATCATCACTCCAATCAGGATCATGAGTAGCACAACAATCATCTTTCGCACCATGGATTCCCTCCTTCGATGGATTGATAAAGACTATTACCATCCCTTCATCCGAAATGCAAGGGGAATGTATCCTTTACGTTGATCGCTCAGTCGACCGGAGAAATTCGACGGAATCGGACAGGCATGTCAGAGAAAATCTTATAGCGGAGACCTCAGCTCGTTCCTGGCGGAAAGCGTCCGTTCGGTATCCTATGCGATTCCTCGTAAACTCTTGTCAAAACCCACTGTGAGAAAATCCATTTTCGGCAGGCATCAGCATCGGATTAAAGCATTCTAAGAACCTTTCGTCTTTGCCTCACTTGCCCCTCAATCCTCCCAGATGCCCCGGTTAAAGCTCGCCATTGTGGGTTCAACGAGATCAATGTGGATATACCCTAACCTATGAAGCTCTCCTTGGTTGAACGGAGCAGGGAGCTCATACTTATAGGGGTTTCTGATTCCCGATTCAAAAGTGAATGGGAAGATCGCCTCGTTGCTCTCGTTTCCCGCTTTGTCAATGATCGAGACCCTCAACGTAACCTGAGTCCATTCTCTGAGGTAGGACGTCCTCGAGCTGAAGGTATTCCACTGGATATATCCTCGGAAGTGGCCTCGATGCTGGGGTTTGATGATAATCCAATCGGCTGGATAACGGCCATAACCCACCTGATCGACGACCGATGCGATCTTGTACATATCGCCGTCTGGATCTTCAGCTTCCAGGTAGATTTTCCAAATATATCCATACGGTCCCTTTTCGACTGCAAAGGAATGGGTAATGACGGGTGGGTTTGTCCCCGGCTTGGGTTGCGCCAGTGCCAAGGGGGCGAACAAAAAGAGGAAACTTACGGTTAGGACCAAAAACCTCCAAGCTTTGATTTTGCTCATTTTACGAACCTCCTTACCTTAAATGTAAGCCCCAATGCCCCCAATTTCAAGGCGCCTATAAATTGTTCATTCCATCAATCGAGATTTCCTCATTCGATTTCCCGCCTCCCTTCTCGCCTCTTCAAACACTTCTTTCAAGGGAACTTTTCTCTCGATCGCCAACGCCTTGCAGTCCTCGTATTCCGGTGAAAGGTTGACGATCTCGCCTTGCCATCGAGCCAATTTGAAATGGATTTTTCCATATTTTGTGGGAATGATGATCATCTCTCGCTCGGCCACGTCTCTCTCCTCCTCGTGCCATCGGAGGCCAAGCGTCGTCGTCTCCTTTAACAGGAATCCTGTAACAGAAGCCAGTTTTTTCGAAGGACAGATCACTTTAAGCAAGGTCCCTGGCCGACTTTTCTTCATCACCACCGGCGTGAGAAAAACCTCCATCACCCCCATTCCCAAAAGCCTTTCCATCAGATAGTCGTAAAATTGAGGATTCATATCATCAATATTTGTTTCGATGACGGTGACCCTTTCCTTACCGGAAGGAACCGAAGGAACACCAATGAGGAGCCTGAGAACGTTAGGGTGCGAAAGATCGTCTCGACCCGCGCCGTAGCCCACCCTCTCCACCCTCATCTCAGGAAATCGGCCGAAATCGCATCCGAGAGAGGTGAGCAGAGCGGCCCCCGTGGGGGTGAGCAGTTCTTTTTCGATGCCCGAGGAGTATATGGGCTTTCCTTCCATAAGCGCCACTGTCGCAGGGGCCGGGACGGGAAGGACACCATGCTCACACCTGACGAATCCCGACCCCACATTCACTTTCGAGACATAAAGCCTTTCGATACCGAGTTTTTTCAATCCCCATATCGATCCAACGATGTCGACAATGGAATCGAGGCCTCCCAGCTCGTGAAAATGGACCTCGCCAGCCGGTTTTCGATGGATTCTCCCCTCCACCGAAGCGATGCGTTCGAACACCTCTTCACTTTTCTTCCTCACCTCAGGCTCTAAATCGCTCTTTCCGAGAACTCGCAAGATCTCCTTTAACGTGCGGTGAGACCTTTCCTCTCGCTTCGCAGAGACGATCAACTGGGTTGCCGCGATCCCTCCTCGGAGGACTCTTTTGACAGACAGTTGAACCTGTGGGATTGGAATTTTCTTCAGCTCCTCCCTCAGGGCTTGGACGCTCAAGCCCGCATCAATCATCGAGCCAAGGATCATGTCTCCGCTGGCACCAGAAAAACAATCGAAATAAGCGATCTTCATACGCAACTCCTTATACCTCTTGATGTCTTTCCGTCTCTGCTACTTGTCGCTGTTCCCAAGATCCGCCAAGAACTCATAAGAGGGGTGACACGCACGTGGTGGCCCCACCAAGAGTGAACAATTTCATGGTCAAGGGCACCCGATTTCAAAAATTCCCTTCCCTGCCGAATGGCTTCCGGAGCGAGAAGCGAGAGGGGGTAGGATTCTTCCCTCCCCTCAAGACTCCAATCTCGTCTTCACCTTTAAGCCTATGAGTCCATCGGTCAAGTTCGATTTTAAGGCAATGGGAACGAAGATCGAAATTGAAATCAGGTCCGGAAGAAGAGGCTTCTTTCTCTATCAAAAGCAACGAAAGAACGAGGAAGAAACATAAGAAGACTTTCTTGGAATTTCGGGGCGGCATCATGTCGAAATGATAACACAAGAGGGCTCAAAAAATCAGTCTCCGTAAGGCGCCATGGATCAGCGCAAATTCCGATT
>FWPV01003410.1_pt1 | contig 28658 bp, 29 predicted proteins | sample 2228371 | NCBI WGS metagenome assembly FWPV01 (sample SAMEA103939776, study PRJEB20133) | metagenome | reverse complement strand
GACTTGATCCCGAAGGATGATAGACCGATCTCCCTCCATGAAATCGGCCTGCTGGAAGCCTTGGGCATGGCAAAAAAGTTGGGATATGAAGTGGAAACGGTGATCATCGGTGTTGAGCCAAAGGTTTTTGACTGGGGAATGGAATTAAGCGCGGAGGTCAAAGCCGTCATCCCGAACATTATTGATGCCGTTCTAAAAGAATGTTAAAAATGGATTAATGAAGAGAGCGGAAATAGGGATTACAGGAATCGTTCAGGGTATAGGGTTCAGGCCATTCATCTACAACTTAGCCCAAAAGCATTCGGTTCGAGGATGGGTCCTTAATAATGAAAAGGGGGTCTTCATTGATGCTGAAGGAGAGGACGGAAATCTTGACCGATTCATCCAGGACATCCCGAACATGGCCCCTCCCCTTTCTCGCATAGAGACCTTTCAGGTCAACTACCTTGAGCCTGCCGGCTATCGCCTCTTCGAGATCAGAAAGAGCGAAGAGGTTCAGGAAAAATTTGTTCTTATCTCACCGGATTTGGCAACCTGCGACCTATGCCTCAAAGAACTTTTCTCTCCTCAAAACTTTCGCTACCGCTATCCCTTTATTAATTGCACCCTTTGTGGTCCGAGGTTCACCATCATTAAAGACATACCTTATGATCGCCATAAGACCACCATGGCTCCTTTCACCATGTGTCCTGTCTGCCAGAAAGAATATGAAGACCCAACCGATCGCCGATTCCATGCCCAGCCCAATGCCTGTCCTTCGTGTGGCCCTTCCCTTTATTTAGTGGACAGAGAAGGAAAAGAGGTTTCTGGTGATCCCATTGAGAGGACGTTGGCCATTCTGGGAGAGGGAGGCATTGTCGCCATCAAGGGGTTAGGTGGTTTTCATCTTGCCTGTGATGCGAAAAATGAAGAAGCGGTATTCTCCTTGAGGTCTCGCAAATTCAGAGAGGATAAACCCTTTGCTGTGATGTGCAGGGATATGGAGGAGGTCCGAAAACATTGTGAAGTCACTGCGGAAGAAGAGAGTCTTCTGAGCAGTGTCGAAAGACCCATTGTCATTCTTAAGAAGAAGAAAGATTCCTCGATCGCCCATTCGATTGCCCCACATCAGGATACCCTGGGCGTGATGCTTCCCTATTCCCCGTTGCATCATCTTCTGCTTCTAGGTCCCCTTAAGACTCTGGTGATGACAAGCGGCAATGTGAGTGACGAACCGATTGCTTACAAAAACGAAGAAGCCTTCCATCGCCTCGCAAAGATTGCGGACTATTTCCTCTTTCATAATCGGGATATCCATATGCGATGCGATGACTCTGTGACGAGGGTGTTTGATGGCAAACCTTACATTCTTCGAAGATCGAGAGGCTATGTTCCCTTTCCTATCAAACTCTCTTTTCCTGTTGAGCGGATCCTCGCCTGTGGGGGAGAGCTCAAAAACACGTTCTGTTTAACACGAGACCAATATGCTTTTTTGAGCCATCACATTGGCGATCTGGAGAACATGGAGACCCTCATCTCTTTTGAAGAGGGGATCGAACACTTCAAGAGACTCTTTTACATCGAACCTAAAGCCATTGCCTATGATCTCCATCCGAATTATCTCTCCACCAAGTATGCCCTTTCCATCTCTGAACTCCCTGGGGTTGGAGTTCAACACCATCATGCCCATATTGTGAGTTGTATGGCAGAAAATGGGATCGAAGGAGAGGTCATTGGCGTTGCCTTGGATGGAACAGGTTTTGGAACGGATGGAACGATTTGGGGAGGAGAATTCTTAAAAGTCAATTATAGAGATTTTGATCGTCTTGCACACTTAAAACAGGTCCCCATGCCCGGGGGCACCATGGCCATTAAAGAACCCTGGCGCATGGCTATGGTTTATCTCACAGAAACTTTTGGAGAAGAAGTGACCAAACTGAGAGTTGACCTGATGAAAAGAATTGATTTTCAAAAATGGGACATACTGAAGAGGGCAATAAAAAAGAAGATCAACACTCCATTGACATCGAGCATGGGCCGCCTCTTCGACGCAGTCTCATCCCTTCTCTCGATTCGAGATGAAGTTCATTACGAGGGGCAAGCCGCCATCGAGCTGGAGATGATGGCTGACACGGAGGTCCAAGAGAGCTATCCTTTTGGTATCGTTCAAAAAGGAGAAGGACCTTGGGTGATCGTTCTCTCAGAAACGATAAGAGCCATTGTTGGTGATTTGAAGGAGAATGTCCCTGCTTCAAAGATCTCCGGAAGATTTCATCAAACCGTTTCTCGCATGATCGTCGAGACCTGCGAGGCCATCCGCGACAAAGAGAAGATCAACCGAATCGTCTTAAGCGGAGGAGTCTTCCAGAATATCTTCCTTCTGACTCTCGTCACGAAGAAATTAAAAAAGGATGGGTTTGAGGTCTTTACCCACCATCTCGTTCCAACCAATGATGGGGGAATTTCTCTCGGACAGGCAGTGATTACACATATGAGGTTATTCCAATGTGCTTAGGCGTTCCAGGAAAGGTTTTAGAGGTTATGGGGAATACAGCCAGAGTGGAGATAGGTGGTTTCTTAAGGAATATCTCTCTGGATCTTTGCCCCGATGTCTCTGTAGGAGAATATGTCCTCATCCATACGGGTTTTGCCATTCAAAAAGTGGATGAGGACGATGCCAAAGAGACTCTTGCCTTACTTCAAAAGATGGCGGAAGCCATATGAAATATATAAATTTCCCCTCTTCCCTCCTTTGTTAAAGTGAGGTTGGAGGGGATGAGGCGGAAGCCCTATGAAATTCGTTGATGAATTTCGAGACCAGGAAATCGCCAAGGGTTTGATCGAAAAGATCAAACAATCTTCCCAGCGACCGATTCAGTTGATGGAGGTCTGTGGAACCCATACTGTCTCCATCTTCCGATACGGCATCAGGGGATTGCTTCCTGAGCATATCAAGTTGATCTCCGGGCCAGGCTGTCCGGTCTGTGTTACACCCAATAGCGACATTGATCTTGCCATTGCCCTCTGCCGTCAGAAAGATGTAATCCTGACCACTTTTGGAGACATGTTGAAAGTGCCCGGCTCCACTTCAAGCCTTCAAAAGGAGAAAGCAGAAGGAAGGGATATCCGGATCATCTACTCCTCTTTGGATGCATTAAAGATCGCAAAGGAAAATCCGGATAAGAAAATCATCTTCTTTGCCATCGGTTTTGAGACCACCTCACCGACAATTGCAGTAGCCATTCTCCGAACAAGGGAGATAGGAATTCCAAACCTCTTCTTTTTAAACAGTCAGAAACGGATCCCCCCTGCTCTTTTCGCCCTCTTGCAATCACCGCGGATCAAGATTGACGGATTGATTCTTCCGGGGCATGTGAGCGCCATTCTCGGAACAGCCCCCTATCAATTTATATCAAAAGAATTCCATATTCCTGCTGTCATCACGGGCTTTGAGCCATTGGACATCCTTCAGGGAATCTACCTGCTTGTCCGACAGATTGAGGAGAAAAAACCGGAGATAGAGATTCAGTATCGTCGGATTGTACCAGAAGAGGGCAATCCAATTGCACGGGCCAAGATCGACGAGGTCTTTGAAAAGGAGGGTGGAATCTGGCGTGGAATAGGAATTATTCCGGAGAGTGGTTATCGCTTTCGAGAAGCCTTCCATCAACTGGATGCAAGAAATTTCAATGTAGAAGTTGAACCCTCCAGAGAACATCCCGAGTGTCTTTGTGGAGAGGTGCTTCAGGGCATCAAGACCCCTCTCGAATGTCGGTTATTTAAGAAGGTCTGCCATCCTGAAAATCCGGTTGGTCCTTGCATGGTCTCCATCGAAGGCACCTGTCATACTTATTTTAAATTCTATCAACCCTAAAGGGTTGAGCTACATTGATCAGGGCCTTCCCAATGATGGAAGCCTAAAAACTACATCATGTCACTTAGGGCTTTAGCCCTGAATGGTGAGGAATTCAAATATGTCCGAAGATAAAATCCTCTTGGCTCATGGAAGTGGCGGGAAACTCTCTCACGATCTCATTCAGAAACTTTTTCTTCCTATTTTTCTGAACCCCCTCCTTGAACCATTGGATGATAGTGCTGAAATTCCTAACCAGAAAAAGAGAATTGCCTTCACCACCGATTCTTATGTCGTTAACCCCATCTTCTTTCCAGGTGGGAATATTGGAAAACTGGCAGTCTGTGGAACGATTAATGACCTCTCCATGAAAGGAGCCAACCCTTCCTATCTCAGCCTTTCGTTCATCATCGAAGAAGGATTTCCGGTTGAAGTTCTAAAAAAGATCATCTCCTCCATCCACTCAACAGCCGAGGAGGCAGGCGTGAAGATTGTGACCGGCGATACTAAAGTGGTTGAACACGGAGCAGCTGACCAGCTCTTCATCAATACAGCAGGAATCGGATGGATCAAAGAGGGAATTCATCTCTCTGGAAAAAATGCAAAGCCAGGAGATACCATTCTCCTGAGCGGCCACATAGGAGATCATGAGATCGCTGTTCTTTCCTGGAGGGAGGGATTCCAGTTTCAGGAAGAATTAAAAAGCGACTGTGCTCCCTTAAACGACCTGGTTGGAAAGATGCTTGATGCCTGCCCTGAAATCCGATGTATGAGAGATCCCACCCGTGGAGGATTAGCCACAGTTCTCAATGAAATCGCCACAGCGTCTAATGTGGGAATGGTCATTGAAGAGGAGAAAATCCCTATCCGGGAATCGGTCAAAGGTATTTCCGAATTGTTAGGGCTGGATCCGCTCTACCTTGCGAACGAAGGAAAGTTAATCTGTATCTGCCCATCTGATGCAGTGGATGACCTATTAAAGGTGATGAAAGGCCATCCTTTAGGTAAGGATGCTCAGGTCATTGGAAAAGTGACCGTGGAGAATCGGAAGAGAGTGATTCTTCACACTCAAATCGGCGGTCATAGAATCCTCGACATGCTCACCGGCGGCCAGTATCCAAGGATCTGTTGAATCCTACTTTGTCACCTGAATCCTTTTGAGCAGACATTCCCTTCCTTTCTCAACCTTGACCTGTAAGGAATTGCACCTGGGACAACTGAGAAGGGCAAAGTGGCTGGAAAGATTTTCTTGATTAAACCTGCCTTTTCCTTTATATTCACACGCCTCACAGGAGACCCGGGCCTTGACGATTCGAACCTTTATCTTTGCTCCTTCAGCAATGGAATCTTTAAATAATTCTTTAACTAAAAAAATAACCTGTTCAATATTTAGAAGGGTTAATTCGCCGATCTCAAGCTGGACAGCTAACACCTTCCTGCCATCACTCTTCTGAGCTGCATCAAGGACATTATTGACGATCTCGGAGGCAATGGAAAATTCATGCATGATTACGATTTTAAGCCCAAGGCATCAATGACTTGATCAATCCCCTTTCCGCTCAGAGCATTTGTCTTAATGAAAGAAGCATGGGGGTTAACTTTTTTGGCGTCCTTTTCTAATTGGGACGGATTGATCTTCATCGCTTTAGTGAGGTCAATTTTGTTGAGTACGATCACATCCGCCTGCTTAAAGATATAGGGATGTTTAACGATCATATAAGGGCCTTCCGTGACTGAGGTCACCACCAACCTCTTATGAGCACCCAGAGGAAATTCTCCGGGGCAGATGAGGTTACCCACATTTTCTATGAGTAAAACCTTTAGATCGTTGAGCGCCATCTTCTTAATTGCCTGGCCAATCAAATGGGCATCGAGATGGCATTCCTTTCCTGTGTTGACCTGAATGACCTGCGCTCCTTCCTCCGCAATCCGATCCGCATCAATGGTGGTCGTGAGGTCGCCGGCGATCACGCCAACCGCTTTACCCATGTTGAGCTTCCTTAATATAGCCTTGATTAGAGAAGTTTTTCCCGAGCCAATCGAACCCATGATGTCAACGGTCAAAACGTTAGAGCGGTCGAACCTCTTCCTGTTCTCTTTTGCCAAACTTCTGTTTTTGGACAAGAGGTCCTTTTCCAGCTCAATGTCAAATATCTCAGGTCCTGTTGACTTAACAATCTTCATCCTTTCCTCCTATGCTTTTAAATTGCACAACGATAAATGGCCAGAATTATAACCGGGTCGGCTTCAAAAATACAATAAGCCGCAGGTGAAAAAAGATCTTCTGCGGATTTCTCATGGGAAGCATCTGAACGCAGCCATCCAGGCTCATCTTTATGTCAGAAGTTACGGAAGGCCAATTCAGGGGCCGACTAAGAGCCATAAAAGGGTCTTTAGGTCGGTCACTCTACTCGATGCTAAATTCCCCTCTTTTTTTTTGCACAAAGAGGTTGACATGGCCGAGATTCAATGCGGGGGTTTGACAAATTGGAAAGAATCAATTAATATTTTTTGATAATTATTTCGGAGGATTTCGATGTTTGCCATATTGAAAACAGGTGGAAAAGAGTACCGGGTTGCTAAGGGGGATGTGGTCCGTGTGGAGAAATTGAAGGGGAATGTTGGAGATCAGGTCACCCTGAAAGATGTTCTCATGGTCGCCGGAGAAGGTGAGATTTATGTAGGCACCCCAGCGTTAGGCAATGCGACTATCACGGCTGAGATTGTCCGTGAGGCAAAAGGTAAAAAGGTTCTCACCTATAAGATGAAACGGCGGAAGAATTATCGACGGATGAAAGGTCATCGACAAACTTATACCTATTTGAAAATAAACGAAATTACAATGAGTTAGTAGTATGATGGAATATTGGAATCATTGAAATATGGAATGAATCCATATGCAAAGCTTCTTTGATTCAAATATTCCGGCTTTTTTGGGAGGAGATTATGGCGCACAAGAAAGCAGGAGGTAGTTCTCGTAACGGCCGAGATAGTGCTGGACAGCGTTTAGGAGTGAAACGATTCAGCGGGCAACTGGTGACTCCTGGTAGTATCTTAGTTCGGCAAAAAGGCACCCGGATCTTTCCCGGAGAGAATGTTGGAATGGGGAAAGATTACACCCTTTTTGCTAAGATCGAAGGGATCGTTCGGTACGAAAACAGGGGAAGAGACAAGAAACAGGTAAGTGTTTATTCTCCTGAACAGACTGGTTAGGTAAAAGCGACATCCTGACCGCTTCGGGGTGGAGAGACCCTCTTAGCCTGCAGTGATCCATGAAGAAGTTTGTCGATCAAGTTCGCATTCGGGTGAGAGCAGGCGATGGCGGAAATGGCTGTGTCAGTTTTCGGAGGGAACGATATATTCCAAAAGGAGGTCCGGACGGCGGTGATGGTGGAAAAGGTGGAGATGTGATCCTCCAGGCAGACAGCCAGCTTTCAACCCTTCTCGATTTATCCTACCCCCAGCAGTTTCGAGCCCGAAAAGGGAGTCACGGTAAAGGAAAGAACCAGACAGGAAGAGATGGTAAAGATCTCATCATCAGGGTTCCAGTAGGTACCCTGGTTTGGGATGATGAGACCGGAGAGCTGTTACAGGACCTTCTCCTGGATGGACAACAATATGTGGCTGCTTCTGGGGGACGGGGGGGTAGAGGAAATGCGCGCTTTGCCACTCCCACCCATCGAGCCCCCCGTCATGCTGAAAAGGGTGAAAAGGGGGAGGAACGATGGTTGCGGCTCGACCTCAAACTCCTTGCGGATGTGGGTATAGTCGGTTTTCCCAATACGGGGAAGTCGACCCTCCTATCCCGAATCTCCTCTGCTCGTCCCAAGATCGGGGATTATCCTTTTACGACGCTGGCGCCCAATCTGGGTGTGGTGGAGAGAGGAGAAGGGCGGGTTTTTATTGTTGCAGACATCCCGGGTTTGATCGAAGGCGCCTCCAAGGGAGCAGGACTTGGGTTAACCTTTCTCCGACATGTGGAAAGGACTAAACTCCTCATTCATCTTCTTGACATTTCAGGAGAGCCTGAAAAAAGTCCATTGAAGGCTTTCGAAACTTTGAATCGAGAATTGAAGGCCTATCACCCTTCTTTAGTCACAAAGACTCAGATCATTGCGTTGAATAAGATAGATCTTCCCTCAGTGCGTGACCGTGCGGAAACGGTGAAGAAAGAGTTTGAACAAATCGGGCACCGACTCTATATGATTTCAGGTCAAACCGGGGAAGGTGTGGACGAATTGATCCTTGCTGTCTCGTTGGCATTAGAAACCTTTTAAGATTTCTGAACTATTGAAAAACCAAATCAAAATATTGTATGGAAGGAATTAATTTTCCCTCAGCTTTCAGCCCTTTTGCAGGGCCGATCGGGTATCGGGTTGAGGGCAACAATAGGGGACGAGAGGAGAAAAGAGATCGCCAAGGAGTTTGGAACTTCTAAGAAAAGGATCGGACTTTTTGGAGGGACCTTTAACCCCATTCATCTGGGCCACCTCAGGGGGGCGGAGGAGGTCCGGCAGGGTTTTGGCCTGGATGAGGTCATCTTCATTCCAGCAGCCATCCCTCCCCATAAAGGGTTGGACGATATCATCGATGCAACCTATCGGCTTGAAATGGTAAAATTGGCGATTGCCTCCAACCCTTTTTTTACCGTCTCTGACATTGAACTGCTTCGATCCGGGAAATCTTACTCCATAGATACCCTTCGCCATTTTTGTGAAGGGAGTCGAGAGTCCTTTTTCTTTATCTTGGGACGGGATGCCTTTGTCGAAATAGAAACCTGGAAGGATTTTCAAAATCTCTTTACTTTCTGCCATTTTATTGTGATGACAAGACCGGGCTTCTATCAAACCCCTATCGCCTCTCAACTCCCTGGGGCCCTCACCTCCTCCTTTCAATATGATCTTGAGAACAAGGTCTGGGTTCATCTTTCTGGCCGACAGCTCTATTTTAAGGAGATTTCTTTTCTCGATATCTCCTCGACGAAAATTCGGGAGTTCATTCATCAAGGGAAGTCTGTAAAATATCTGATTCCCCCAGAGGTAGAAACGTATATCTACCAAAACGGGCTCTACCAGAAAAAGGGTGGAGGGTAAAAATTTTTTCTTGAAATTGTTTTTTTTGTTGTCAGCCTCTTTTTTTCTGGTATATAATGCTAACCTCAAAATCATTGTCCACGGAGGATATGGCGACCGACTCAAAGACAAAATTGACTCTCTGTCTCAAGGCAGCCCTTGCTAAAAAAGCACTGGATCCGGTCCTTCTCGACATGAAAGGCATCTCTTCGGTGACCGACTATTTTCTGCTTTGCACCGGTAAATCCGATCGCCAGGTCCAGGCCATTGCCCGATCCATTGAGGAAGCTCTTGAAAAAGTGGGCATTCGTCCTCTCGGACAGGAGGGGGTCACCCAAGGGAAATGGATTCTCATGGATTATAATGATGTCGTGGTTCATATCTTTTTAGAACCGATCAGAAAAATTTATGATTTAGAAGGAATCTGGTATGATGCACCTCGCCTTGAAATCAACGAGGGGGTAGACCTTGATTAGAAAAAAGAAGATGACCAAACCACCCAAAAAGAAGGACCCTCTTCTCAAAAAAGAAAAAAAGAAAGGAATGAAGCCGACGAAAACGATGAAACAGGATGGTGATAAAGAAACGATCCAAGACATGGATCAACTGGATAAAAAGATCGTGGCACACTTCAAAAAGATTCTCCTGAAAGAAAGGGAACAGATTGTTGGGGAGGTGAAGCAGACCTATGCCTCTTCACAAGAAGTGGGGCAGGATGGGATTCAGGACATTGGGGATGAGGCAGCTAATATTTATAACAAGCAGATATTGCTTAGTCTCAACGAGAGCGAGCGGAAGAGACTTCAAGAAGTGGATGAAGCCCTGGATCGGATTGCCAATGGTACCTATGGCATTTGCGAAGAGTGTGGCCACCTCATCAGCCTGAAGCGACTTGAAGTGCGGCCGGTGGCCAAGTATTGTGTGGCCTGTTTATCGAAAATGGAGAAGGGGAGAATCTAAGAGATGCTGGTGAAACTGCTTTTCATTATCCTTCTTGGTCTCATTTCCATCTTTTGCTGGCTCTCTTTCACCAATCCCTTGGAGGTTCAATTCCATTTTTTTGGAAAGGTCATCCCGACCGATCTTTCCACCCTCATGATCTCCTCCTTTGTCCTGGGCGCTCTCCTGGTGTTCATCAGCACCCTGGCACGAGATGTCAGACGCTCTGTCGAGAATTACCGCCAATCGCGGAAGAGGAAGAAGGAACAATCTATCAAGGAGGAGTTGAACAAAGGAGTGGAGGACCTCCTTCGGGGGGACTTGGTTAAAGCCAAGGTACATTTTACGGAGGTCCTGAAGCAGGATCCTTTTCAGAAAGACCTCTATCTGAAGCTTTCAGAGATCTCGGTGAAGGAAGGGAACGACGAAGATGCCCTTCACTGGTTGGAACGAGCCAGATGGATCGATCCCAAAAATGTTGAGATTCCTCTCCGTCAGGCAGAGATCTACACCCGTTTTCAGCGTCAGGATGAAGCCATTCGGACGTTAAAACGAGCTTTGAAGCTGGACGAAACCAATCTCAAAGCCATGAAGAGTCTGAGAGAGATCTATCGAAACAGCCAGAGATGGGAGGAGGCCATTCGGGTCCAGAAATCCATCCTCAAATTTTCTAAAGGAAAACAGATGGAGGAGGAAGAGACGCTCTTCTATCTCGGATTGAAATATGAGCATGCCCTGGATCTTCTTCAGCGAGGTGAGAAGGAAGATCTGGAGGAGGCTTTAAAGATCGCCAAAGAGATTGTCCGGGAAGGGAAAACCTTTCAGCCCGGCTTTATCTTGTTAGGAGATCTCTATCTTCGAATGGGGAAATGGGCATCTGCAGGCAAAGTCTGGGGGAAGAGTTTCAGGCGTTTTCGATCGATCGTTTTCCTCCTTCGATTAGAAGACCTCTATTTAAGTCGTGAAGATCCAAGTACCCTGCTACGCATCTACCAAAGAACCTTGGAACAGGACCCCGGAAATTGGATGGTCTCCTTCTTTTATGCAAAACTCTGTTTAAGGCTGGAGATGCTGGACGAAGCCTTAGAGGAAATAAATACCATCAGTTTAAAACAGAAGGATTTTCCTGCCCTCCATCGTATTCTTGCGGAGATCTATCTTCACAAGAAAGATTTTAGCCGGGCAGCCCAAGAGTTTGAGAAGACCTTCGAATTGAGTGGCACCACCTATCTCCCCTTCGTGTGTCAGGTCTGCCAGAAAGAGTCGAGGGATTGGATCGCATACTGCCCACAATGCCATCATTGGTCCACCTATACCATTCGAGAGGTTGAAAGAATCGCTCCCCTCCTGACGCCTGCTCGTCCATTTTCTCAAAGCCCCTTTTTCTCACTTGAAGAAAGATAGAAAAGGGATCTCATGGATTGGAATGAATGCGTTTACATATCGAATCATTATTCCAATGGTTTTTGCCTTCCCAATGTTACTGCTGTGACACGTTGTTAGATGAAGGCCAAAAAGGCCTTTGCCCCTCTTGTCTCTCGACGCTCCGATGGATCGCCCCTCCCTTTTGTAGGTGTTGCGGCGTTCCCTTTCTCTCCCGGCAGGGAGAGAATCATCTCTGTGGTGCTTGTATGACCCGAAAGAGATATTTTACAATAGCACGAGCGGTAGGATATTACGAGGGATCGCTTCGAGAGGCCATTCATCGCTGGAAATATGAAGAGAAGATCTATCTCACTTCCTTTTTTGGAGAGCAGTTGGAAAAAGTGTTCCGTCAGTACTGGTCCCCTCAGTCCATCGATCTTGTGATTCCCGTTCCGCTTCATTCCCAGCGTCTCAAGGAGCGGGGGTTTAACCAATCCCTTCTCCTCGTCAGGGAGTTCTGTCGAAGAACGCACCTTCCTTACTTAAAGAGGGGGCTTCAGAAAAGGCGTCCCACCATTCCACAGGTTCTTTTAAATGGAGAAGAGAGGGAGAGGGGAGTGATAGGGTCCTTCCATATCCCAAAGTTAGAAAAGATAGAGGGGAAGGTGATTCTACTGATCGATGATGTTTATACCACCGGTGCAACGGTCAACGAATGTTCTAAAGTGTTGAGGAAAGCAGGAGCGAAACAGGTCGATGTCCTCACCCTGGCTCATGCGACCATCCCATGATCAAACCTGATAGCTGGAAAAGGATCAGACACTCTTTATCGAAACGGATGCGCCATCGTACGAAAATAAGAATGCTGGGGATCCTCCTCCCCCTCCTTCTCGCAGGAATCCTTCTGTGCTGGTTGGTTCCCCATCTTTTTAATCCCAACCTTTACCGCGTTGCTCTTGAGAAAACCCTGACCTCTCAGCTGGGAAGGGAGGTGATGCTGGGAAAGGCAGGGATTGGTTTCTCGGGGGGCATTGGGATAGCCTTCGAAGATGTCCGGATAAAAGACCGTTCCCGAGCTTTCGACCTTTTCTATTCCAAAAGACTGGTTTTGACCGCCCATCTTCTTCCCCTGCTCCGTAAGGAGATCAAATGGAAGCGGATTACCTTTGAACAACCTATCGTTCGCCTCTCCCGAGATCGAGAGGGTCGATTCAACTTGTTTGATACGCCCCTTCATGAAGACGTTCTGAAGGCTTCTCAAACGAAGATGCTTGAGATGCTCTCCACCCTCTTTGGGGGGTCCTTACGGATTCGATCAGGAGAGGTCTTCTTCTCCGACGAATCATTAGGTGGACCTCCTTTCTTGACAGAGGTTCGTTCCCTTGAGATCCATCTTTCCAAAATCGCTCTTCACAAGCCTTTTCCCTTCCGAATAGAAGGCAGGATCATCCATTCAGAGCGGGAGGGAAAGTTTTTAATCTCCGGGATGGTGAAAAACCTTTCCGAGGGAATGGACCTATTCCGGGGAAGAGTCGAGGCGAATGTTGAGGCAAAGGGGATTGAGGTATTTCATTTCTGGCCATATCTTAAACCCTTACTTCCGATGAATAAGATTGCAGGCATCCTTGATCTGAAAGTCAAATACCAGGGAGATCTTTCAGGACCCTTTAAAGCCTCGGCGAAGCTTCAGCTCGACAGGGTGACTTACGATCACCCGCAAGTTTTTGCTTACCTCTTTACACCCAAATGGGTCCGTCTGGAATGGGAAATCACTTACGATCAGAGGAATATCACCGTTCCCCAGTTTTCCATTGAACTGCCCGAGCTGAAAGTGAAAGGGAGAGGTCGTATTTATGGAATTGGGACGGAAGAAATGGGACTGGAGGCAGAGGCCTCAAGTCATCCCTTCGACATCGCGGATGGAAGAAGGTATATCCCCTTCCGGATTATCACTCCGAGCGTCTCTGATCCCCTTTTTCGGGCGGAGGGAAGCGGTTCTGCGCAGATTCTCTCTGTCAAGCTTTCAGGAAAGATTCCAGAAATCGATCACTGCGATGAGTTGCACAACGCCCACGTATTAACGGTCGAGATGAAAGTCAACCATGCCCGATTAAAACTGCCCTGGAACTTGCCTCCCCTTGAAGACTTGAAAGGGAATCTTCTTTTTAAGGGAGGTCATCTCCATCTGAAAGAGGTGAAGGCAAAAGTCTTTCGATCAGAAATTGAGCGGGCTCAAGGTGTCTTTTATGAACTCTTACAGGTCCCAACCCTTGAGATTCAAGGACAGGGGGAATTCCAATTAGCCGACCTATCTTCCCTTCTCAAAACGGACATTTTTGCTGAGGATCCGGAGGTGCGAAAGGAACTTCTACTCATCACGTTCCAATCAGGAAAAGCCGATTATCAGATGGCTGTCAAAGGGCGACTAAAATCTCCGCTCCATTTTCAACATCAGGGAAATTATCTCCTCTCAAAAGTTCGTCTGACCCATCCTCAGATTCCTTTCGCAGTGGCGATCGGGGAGGGCAGATTGCATCTCTCCAACACAATGGTTCAGTGGTTCGATGGGAAAATCGAATTTGGACCATCCCATCTTTCCACCAATGGGCTATGGAAGAGGGGAGGGAGTATGGAGTGGGGGGCCAAAGGGAAGTTGGATCTCAAGAACCTTCTTGCCCTCTCTCGATCCCCACTCTTTCCCAAAACGATGCCCCGGGAGCTGAAAGAGATCGAAAGCCTTTCCGGCATGAGTCAGATCGCATTCCATGCGAAACGGGCCGCCTCTTCTCATCCCATCTCCTATGAAGTGGCGTTTTCTCCAAAAGAAGCCTCCCTCCAGTTTAAAGGCTTTTCTCAACCCCTTCTGCTTCGAGACGGCACACTCTCTTTATCTCCTGAAGGAATCACCTTTTCCAAATTAAGGATGCAGTTCTTCCATTCTTCCTTCCTCTTCGATGGAACCATTAAGCAAAAGGTATGCAATCTTTTCACCTCTGGCTTTGTCGAACTGAAACATATCCAAGCGTTGCGTCAACTGCCCTTTTTTCCGGATTCGGTGCGAACACAGACGGACCCCATAGAGGATCTCGCTGGAGGGATGGAGTTCCACCTGAATTGGAGCGGACGCATGGAGCAGGGATGGGAGATGATCCGGGAGGGAGAGGTCCTATTCAAAGGCGTTTCATTCCGCCATCAGAAACTTCCGGTCCCGTTTTCTCAGATTGAAGGGAATATTCTTTTCTCTCCTCAACAGATACGATGGCATCGATTGCGAGGCAGACTGAAAGAATCCACTTTAACCCTTTCGGGAGTTCTTCCACGCTCCTCTGCCGGAACAACTGAAAGTGAAGCTGAACATCTTCGGAAGCTTTCTCTCCATCTTACTTCTCCCCACCTCGATCTCGATCTTTTCTTTCCTAAGCATGATCCTGCCCCTTCTGTCTCCTTTAAAAAGCTTGGGGAGTGGCTCTCCCGCTGGAGCGTTGAAGGAAAGATGGACGTTCAGGAAGGGAGGTATCGAGATTTTTATTTTAAAGACTTCAAGTGTGAGATGAAGACGATCGATGGGAGGGTCACCCTTCATCCTTTTGAACTGAAGGCATTTCAGGGGAATCTTTGGGGAGAAGCCTGGCTTCAGCCCACAGAAGATGGCATCCGGTTTGAGATCAAACCTCGTCTCTCTCATCTGGAGGTGACCCCATTCCTTCGAACGCTTCTGGACAAAAAGGAGGAGGAGAAGATATCCATTACAGGGAGAATCTATGTGGATCGGGTTCAACTCAGAGGAGAAGGAGGAGATTTTCAAAAATTGAAAGAGACGCTTCAAGGAGAGTTAAGACTCGAATTAGAGAATGGGGTGATCGAAAGAGGGAATATTTTGGCAAAGATCTTTTCTCTCCTTAATGTCTCCCAATTATTCAAGGGGAGACTGCCCGATTTGAAGACCAAAGGATTGCCCTATCAACACATCTATGCCACCTTCCAGATCAATAATGGCGTTGCCTTTACAGATGACTTTTTAGTCGATAGCGATGCCATGCGCATCACAGCAGTGGGGAATGTGGATCTGGGAAGAAAAAGGATCGATATCAAAGTGGGGGTCCATCCTCTGGGCACAGTCGACACGATCTTAAGCAATATTCCTATTGCAGGCTATATCCTAACCGGAAAAGATAAAGCCTTTCTATCTTATGTTTACGAGGTCAAAGGAGATCTCGATGAACCAACGATAGAGCCCATCCCTTTTAAGGCGCTTGGGGAAGGCTTGATCGGAATATTCAAACGCCTTCTTGATACCCCCCTGAGGCCCTTTCGGAAGAATAACGCCAACCCCAAATAGGATGATATCGCTCCATTAGAGATCGGGGTAGGAAACTGTTGAAAAGAAATTTTTTTCACAAATTGACTTTTTACTTGACAAAGCACAAGATGTTGTTGTAGAGAATACTGGTCACACTAAATATAGCCTTTCGTCAATCCAAATTTCATCACATTCAAAAATTCAGGTGACATGAATATGGCTCATCTTATCGAAATCAAAGAGGAACGAAAACATTCAAAAGAAGAATTTGATACAACTGATATGGCTCTTTTTGTCCGAACTTCCGAAGAGTCAATGAACGACTGGAATCGGCAGAAGATTGTAGAAGCCCTCATCCGAGAGACCTATATCGATGTCGATACGGCCCAAGAGATTGCCCGAGAGGTGGAGGAACTGATCTTTTCAACCAGAATTAAGATGATTACTGCTCCCCTGATTCGTGAATTGGTTGACACCAAATTGGTCGAGAGAGGGTTGGAACAGGCTCGTAAGATGCATACACGGTTGGGTATGCCTCTTTACGATGTGGACCAGCTCATCCTCCATCCCAACAAAGAGAACGCGAATGTCCCTCATGGTCCAGAGGCAACGAATCTCACTCTTGCGGAGCGGATCAAAAAAGAGTATGCCCTTCTCTCCGTCTTTTCACAGGAGACTGCAGATGCCCATATGAGAGGGGATATTCATCTCCATGACCTCGGTTTTGTGGACCGCCCTTATTGCAGCGGTCAGTCCCTGGAGTATATCAAGCGATTCGGCCTCAGCCTTCCCAATTCGATTGCCATGGCGAAACCTGCCAAACATCCGGAAGTCCTCTTAGCCCATATGGTGAAATTTGCTGCGGCATTACAGAGCAACTTTGCTGGAGCCATCGGCTGGGATTCGGTGAATCTTTTTTTTGCTCCCTATCTGGTGGGCATGTCTGATCGAGACCTTGAGCAACTGGCTCAAATGATGATCTTTGAATTTTCTCAGCAAGCCGTTGCACGTGGAGGTCAGGCGATCTTTACTGACCTTAATCTCTACTGGGAAATTCCAAAACATTTTGAAAATGTTCCTGCCATTGGACCAGGCGGGGTCAGCACGGGGAAGCCTTATAGCGATTATATGAAGGAATCCCAGCGGTTTGCCTGGGCGCTCTTTAATGTTTTTATGGATGGGGATGGTTCAGGAAGGCCCTTCTTCTTTCCTAAACCCCTTGTCCATATTACGGAGAAATTCTTTCAGACCCCTGGACATATGGATTTCCTTCACCATATCTGCGAAGTTGCCTCGGAAAAGGGAAATACCTATTTTGTCTTTGATCGAGGAGAGACCGCTAAAATCTCGGAATGCTGCCGCCTCAGCTTTAAACTCGAACAGACCGATCTGGAAGATGCCAAAGAGCCCTGGAAGATGCGTTATTGTGCCCTTCAGAATGTGACACTCAACCTCCCAAGAATTGCCTATTTAGCCAAAGGAGAGGATACACGACTCTTTGCCAAACTGACTGAGTTTATCGAGATTGCCGTTAAGGCCCATCTGGAGAAGAAGGCCTTTATTGAAAAGCTTCTCTCTCTCGGTGAGCGAGGTCCCCTCGCCCTCTTGGCGATGGACCGCGATGGCTCTCCCTATTTAAGGATGCATCGAGCGAGCTACCTCATCGGGATGGTTGGGCTGAATGAACTGGTCCAAATCCACACCGGACAGGAGATGCATCAGTCGAAGCAAGCCTTTAAATTTGGGCTGAAAGTCATCGCCCATATGAAGTTGATGGTCGATAAAATGAGTCAACGCTATGGCATGCATTTTGTTTTGGAACAGACGCCTGCGGAATCAACGGCTTATCGATTTGCCAAGCTCGATCTTCGATATCATTCCCCTCAATCGGGACATATCGTCAAAGGAGACCTATCCAGAGGAGAAGTCTATTACACCAATTCAACGTATCTCAACAATGCCGCCGTGCTGAATCCGATCGAACGGGTGAGGCAGGAGGGGCTTTTCCATCCCCTGATTGAGGCAGGAGCGTTAACCCATATCTGGCTGGGAGAGGCCAAACCTTCTAAAACATCCCTTGCCAATTTTGTGATCAAGACATTCCGGAATACTCAAAATGACCAGATCGCTTTTTCCCCTGAATTTACCACATGCAATACATGTCATCGAACGAGTCGGGGACTCCATTCCCTCTGCCTCTATTGCGGCTCTAAAGAGGTGGATGGCATTACCCGCATCACCGGTTACTTTACCAAGCTCTCCAGTTGGAATAAGGGAAAGATCGGGGAGCTGCGAAACCGTTATCGCAACCAGGCTTTTATCGAAACGAGAGGAGAAGACACCGTTCTGATGGCCGGATGATCGTAGCCAGAATCGTCACCTTCGGGGAGATGACGCCCTTTTCGGCTGAGGGGCCCTGAAGGATCCAAAGAAGGAACAACGAAGTCAAACAAGACTTAATCCATTATGGTTGAGCCTTTATCGTGACTTAAGGAGACTCTATGGAACTGATCAAAATTTTTGTGAAAGCGAAATGTCCAAAATGTCCTGCTGTCAAGGAGATTGGAAAGGAATTAAAGAAGGAAGGCATCCCCGTTTTCCATTACGATTTGGACACGATTGATGGCTTGGCTGAAGCTTCTTTCTACAGCATCCTTTCCACCCCTTCTCTCATCATCGAGGATGAAGAGGAGAAGGAATTGGCGAGCTGGAGGGGGGTGGTGCCCACTCTGCAGGAGGTCAAACAGTATCTCTCAAGGAACATATGATCTCCATCCGCTTTCATCCGATGAGGCTATCCAACCGAGAAAAGAAGGGTGATCGAAATCTCAAAGGGAACCTTTTCATCAGAGGAGGGGTGTTTTAACTTTAGCCATGGTGGAGATTAAAGGTTTTCTGGAAACCTCTTTGATCGATTGGCCTGGAAAGATCTGTGCGGTCCTTTTCCTCCCTTATTGCAACTTCCGATGTCCTTATTGTCATAATCATCCGTTGATCTCCCATCCGGAACGGTTTCCCTCCATTCCCATTGAGGATATTCTTTACCGATTGCAATCCTTCGAGGGATGGATCGATGGAGTCTGTATTACAGGAGGGGAACCGACCCTTCATCCCGGCCTTCCTCGCTTGGTCCACCAACTCAAAAAGAACGGGTGGCTTGTGAAACTGGATACCAACGGGTCGAACCCAGATATGATTCAACCCTTCATTGAAAAACAAGAGATTGATTTCATTGCGATGGATGTAAAAGCCTCGCTGGATTCCTTCCGCTACCGGCGAGCGACGGGGTGTTCCGTCGACCTGAACCTTATTTTGAGATCGATCGAAATGATTAAACAAGGTAGAGTGGAATACGCATTTCGAATGACCGTTGTGCCAACCCTTCATGACGAAGAAGAGATTGAATCTGTAGCGAAACAATTGCGGGTGGGTTCAAGGTTGATCCTTCAGAATTTTAACCCCGAGAACGTATGGGATCACTCCTTGAAAAGGACACCTCCCTTTGACGCGGTCATCTTAAAGGAACTTGAAAGGCGAGTCCATGCGATGGGTTGACCTTATTGGCTTTTCTTCTATAGAAAGTCGGACCCGTCTTGGACTGTTGCCTTCAGGGTTTTTATTTTATGTCCTCCTTCCTGAAAGAGTTACCCATCTTGCTTGAGACCCCGGAAGCGGTCCATTCTCTCCTCAAGACCCTCCTTGAGGTCGTTCCCGATCCTTTTATCGTCCTGAGTTGTGAAGGGGACATCTTGGGGATTAACCGGAGAGCGCTGGAGCTCTTGGGCGATGCCCCTGAAGCGCTGCAACAGGTCTCCTTCGCCGATCGCATTTCCGATGAAGACCAAAGGAGGGTACGGGAGGCATTCGAAAAGATGCAGAATGAATCGCTTCTCTCCCTGCACTTTAGGCTGATGAACCGATCCAGTGAAACCATTCCAGTGGCCGGTTGGTTTTTTTTTCATCAAGATGCTTTCTGGATCGTCTTAAAAGATCTGAGAGAATCCCTGCGGATGAAGGAGGAAGAGGAAAGGTTAAGACAAGCATTGATGGAGACGATTCGAGAAAGGGATCAATACGCCAAAGAGTTGCAGGTGATGAGAGACCTGTTTCGAGAGAGGACGAAAGAGGTGGAAAAGATGAAGGAGGAAGCCATCCTTCTCTCGTATACTGATGACCTGACAGGCATCTATAACCACAGATTTTTCATTCAACAGTTGACCCTCGAGGTGGAACGTCAGAAGCGCTATGCCGCCCCCCTCTCTCTGCTCATGATCGATATTGACTATTTTAAACATTACAATGATCACAATGGACATCTCGCCGGTGATGAGGCGTTGAAAGGGATTGCCCATCGCATCCAGCATGGAGTGCGTCAGAGTGACATTGTTGCCCGTTACGGGGGGGAAGAATTTGTTGCCATTCTCGTCAATACGGGAAAAGAACAAGCCATGGAAATAGCTGAAAGGGTGAGGAAAGTTGTTGCCGAGACTGTTTTCCCGAATGAGAAGGAACAGCCGAATGGAGATCTGACCGTGAGTATTGGTGTCGCCACCTTTGGGCCCCCCATTTCTACCTTGACCGATTTGATCCGTGCAGCAGACAATGCTCTCTATCGAGCCAAAAAAGCTGGACGAAATCGTATTGAGGGATGAGTGAAAACAATCCTTGTGACCGCCGGAGTGGTTATGCAACAAGAGAGAGTATTGGTCACTCAGAGGAAGAAAGAGGAACTCCGTGGTTTACTCTGGGAATTCCCAGGAGGGAAGGTGGGAGAGGGCGAAGATCCCCGAAAGGCTCTGCAAAGGGAGTTGATGGAAGAACTGGATATCGACGTTGATGTGGGTCTGCCACTTGAAGTGGTCTTTCACGTCTACCCTGAATATCCCATCCTGCTCCTTGCCTTCTGGTGCCACCTCCGACAGGGTGTTCCAAAACCCCTTGGATGTCATGACTTTCGCTGGGTCACCTCTGACGAATTAAAGCGATTGTCCCTGGCACCTGCGGATGAGCCTATCCGGGAATGCATCCTTCGCTCCGGTAAAGTAATGGAACGGTCTTCGTCTCTTTAACCCCCTACCATGGATACATGGCGATCCTTTCCCACTTCATCATGTAGTGGACGATGGATCGGTTTTGCCTCAAGGTTTTTCCGAAAGAATCTCCTGACTCTTTTCTACGCCACCCAATGGAGGATGACGACAGATGGTAATGCCTCACTGAAGGGGGGGGAATCCGGCAATCGGGCAGGTCTGTTTCCGAAAATCTTATCAAGCGGTGAATGGATAACGAAGTATGGTGAGGGTGACCCTCCTGAATCGCTGGGCTCTTTTTGGAATGGGCAGGAACGCCTGTGGTCAGCAGACCGTTAGAGGTTTCCGCTATAAGATTTTCTACAACATCCCTACCCCATCGCCGTTGAATGACCACGGGAGAGTGAGGCATTACGACAGATGATTTTTTTCGTTTGACACCTTTGAGGCAAACCGTTATAAAAGGCTTGAGATCAAGCATACCTTTCTTCCCAAGAAACATGACCCATGAATCAGAATCTGCGACAATTCTACTTTTTTAGTGAATTTTTAAATCGGAAGGTCTATACCCCTGCCCGAAAAAAGATGGGTAAGATCGTTGATATGGTCGCAGAACGAATGGAACCTTATCCCCTGATTCTGGGGATGATCCTTCAAACCAAAGGACGAAAAAGATTTTTTTTGCCCTGGGAAAAGATTTTTCAGGTCGACCCCCTCCTCCTTCTTTCGGAAGAGGGTCTTCTCGATCTCACCCAATCCTCCGTTGGACAGGATGCCATCCTGCTTCGCGAAGAGGTGATGGACAAACAGATTGTCGACACCTATGGGGCCAAGGTGGTGAGGGTCAATGACCTCCATTTTTTGACGATTGAATCCCGATTAAGATTAGTCCATGTGGATGTGGGATTTCGGGGTTTGATGAGACGGGTGGGCTGGGAAAGATCGGTGGATCGCGTGCTTGATTGGCTCTTTTCCTATAGACTTCCCAATCAATTCATCTCATGGAAATATGTTCAACTTCTCTCGGGCTCTGACTTGCTCCATCTGAGTGTTTCTCAAAAGAAGTTGTCCCATCTCCATCCTGCAGACCTGGCTGATATCATTGAAGATCTAAGCGGTCGTGAACGATCTGCCATCTTCCACGCTCTCGATCCTGAGACCGCTGCTGAAACGTTGGAAGAGATTGACCCCAAAATCCAGAAAGCCCTCATCGAGACCATTCCGGTTGAAAAGGCGTCAGATATTGTGGAAGAAATGTCTCCCAGCGATGCAGCCGATCTCCTGGCAGATCTTCCGGAAGAAAGGGCGGAAGAAATTCTGGAAGGAATGGAACAAGAAAAGGCTGAGGATCTGAGAGAGCTGTTGGTTCATCCAGAAGAGACTGCCGGTGGGCTGATGACCACTGCTTACCTCAGCCTGACCCCTGATGTGCCCGTTGATATGGCGATCGCACGGCTTAAAGCAGAGGCTTCCAATTTGGACATCATGGATTACATCTATATTGTGGATGAAGGCGAAGGTCTCCAGGGAGTGGTCAGCATCCGGGATCTGCTGACCGCTCAACCGAACCAACCTCTCTCAGAGATCCAATTTCCAAGAGTGGTGAGTGTAAAACTGGATGATGACCAGAAGAAGGTGGTGGAAGCTTTTGCCAAATATGGATTTCGAGCTCTGCCTGTGGTTGATGACGAAAATCATCTGAAAGGTGTGATTGGATTCCGCAATGTTCTGGATGTCCTCGCACCAGAGGCGGGATAATCTTAAGTGCGTCCACCACCCCACTCCAACTTTGAGACCATTGGACAAGATTGATATTTCAAGTCCAGGTAGCCCGGCAAACGTCATCTTTCAAAGGCTACTGAAACTTCAAACCCTTTCGGTCGATCTTTAGAACATGACAGGCGATTATAAGAGGTTCATTTCGAGTTCAAGACAGTCACTCTGGAGGACCATTGGCCTCTTTTTCATTCTGATGGGGCCCGGCATCATTACCTCCAATGTGGACAATGACGCGGGCGGCATCACCACCTACTCCTTAGCAGGCGCCCAATTCGGGCTGAAATTAATCTGGACTTTAGTTCCCATCATGGTCGTTCTGATTGTGATCCAGGAGATGTGCGCCCGGATGGGGGTGGTTACCGGGAAAGGCCTTTCCGATCTGATCCGAGAGAAATTTGGTGCTAAAATCACGTTTTACCTGATGATCGCCATGTTCTTGACCAATATGGGCAATGCCATCTCTAACTTTGCAGGTGTTGCGGCGGGGATGGAAATCTTTGGAGTGGAAAAGTTTCTCTCTATTCCTTTGAGCGCATTTCTGGTCTGGTGGATGGTGGTGAAAGGCACCTATCAATCGGTTGAAAAAGCCTTTCTGATTGCCTGTGTTTTTTACGTCTCCTATATCATCACCGGCATTATCGTCAAACCAGATTGGAACCATGTCATCGACCAATTCTTAAATCCTCAGATCAGCCTTGACCCATCCGAAATGACCATGGTCATTGGTCTCGTCGGAACGACCATCGCTCCCTGGATGCAATTCTACCTCCAAGCTTCGATTGTGGAAAAAGGGATCAAAGTTGAAGATTATAAATTTGCCCGGTTCGATGTGGTGATGGGATCGGTGGTCGTTCATATGGTTGCTTTTTTTATCATCCTCGTTTGTGCAGAAACCCTTTTTAAACATGGCGTTCAGATCGAAACGGCAAAGGATGCCGCCCTGTCTCTGGCTCCTCTGGCTGGCAAATACTGCACGTATCTCTTTGCCTTTGGGTTAGTCAATGCCTCTCTTTTTGCCGCTTCCATCCTCCCTCTTTCCACAACCTATCTCATCTGTGAAGGCTTGGGTTGGGAGGTGGGGATTGACAAGAAATTTGTCGAAGCGCCTCAATTTTATGGGATCTACACGTTGATCATCTTTTTGGGCGCAGGCATCATCCTCTACCCCAACCTCCCACTCATCCCCATTATGTACTTCTCACAGGTCATCAATGGTCTCGTCCTTCCCTTCATCCTGATCTTCATTCTCTTGCTCATCAATGACAAGAAGTTGATGTTGGATTATACGAATGGACCCATCTTCAATCTCATTGCCTGGATCACCTCCATTGGGCTGATCGTCTTCACTTTGATCCTCTTCGTCCAGATGATTTAACCTGGAGATTGCCTCTTATAGTGATAGACATCTACGTTCCATCATTTGATCAGAAACCGTTCTTCGAAGCCTTGTCGGACAAATAGACTGACTTAATCATGAAAGGGTTGTAACGATTCTGACTGAGTGATTGACAAAATAGATCGAAAGATTTAAAGTTGCATCCAAGATCATCCAGAAGAGGATTTTGATGGAAATCCTTTTACTCTTTTTGGTTTTTTTGCTCATTATATGGTTCGGCTACTACTTTTTGAAAGCGGGCAAAGGCTCTGACGCCATCTCTCTTCCCTCCCTTGCCCGTCCGCAAACGTCCCAAGAAGGTAAGAGAAAACATCCCAGAACGAATGTCAATTGGCCTGTTTCTATAGAGACGCCTGAGGGGATGGTGGAGGCAGAAATCAAAAATATCAGTCTGGGAGGAGCTTTTATCTGTTGCGAGAAGCCATTGCCTATCGGAACGGTTTTTCAATTGACGATCAAGGTCCCGGACAACGAACCTCTTGAGGCAACAGCCAGAGCCGTCTGGTCGAATAGCCATCTTCCACAGGAGAAGGTCATTTACCGAGGGATGGGCATTCAATTCCTCAAGATGTCGGATCGGCATCTGCAGTTTGTACGAGGGATTTTCAACGAGAGCGATCCATCCCAAAGACACAAGCCTTGAGGACCGGACCTTCCTCTCCTAACCACTCCCACTTTCCATCAGACGTCAGATCTCTGCTTGTTGTCAGGAGGAATGACCAGAGGGGATCCCTTCTTATCCCCCCAGGTAGAGACGTCGGACCTCGGGGTTCTGAAGGAGAACCTGACCCTTTCCCTCAAACCGGTTCCTCCCCATCTCCAGGACATAGGCATAATCTGAATATCCAAGGATCATGGCGGCTTTCTGTTCTACAATGAGACAGGGAAGGCCTGAGTGCTTAATCTCCACGATCTTTTCAAAGATGGTCTGGACCCATTTGGGAGAGAGTCCGAGAGAGGGTTCGTCGAGAAGAAGAAGTTTGGGCTGGATCATCATGGCCCTTGCAAGGGAGAGCATCTGCTGTTCTCCCCCACTCATCTGAGCGGCCTTTCTCCTCTTCCGTTCCATTAACCATGGAAAAAGTTGATAGACCCGCATGAAAGCCTTTTCTTTTTCCTGGTGATTTTTGATGGTCCACGCCCCCATCTCCAGGTGTTCCTGGACGGTCATCTCTGGAAAGATGACTCGTCCCTGAGGATTGAAAGCCATCCCTTTTTCCACCAATTGAAAAGGAGGTGTATGGGTGACCTCCTCATTCATAAAGAGGATCTTTCCCGAAGAGACCTTGAGGAGACCTGCGGCAGCTTTGAGGACAGTCGATTTTCCAGCTCCATTGGGTCCGATCAAGCCAACAATCTCGCCTTTTCTGACCGAGAGAGAGACTCCGTGAAGGACTTCTATCTTCCCATATCCGGATACCAACCCTTCGATCGCTAAAAGGATCTCTCCGTTTCTTTCCATCATCTTCCAAAATAGTGTTCCAGCAATCTTTCATCCTGCTGGATGAGGCTGCAACTTCCCTCTGCAATCTTCTGTCCGTAATTGAGGGCAATCACATGCTTACAGTGATTCATCACAACATTCATATCGTGTTCAACGATGATGAAGGTTTTGCCTGCTTCGTTGAGCTGATGGATTAATGCCATCAACTCATTCTGAAGGGTTGGATTGATGCCAGCCGCAGGTTCATCCAGCAGGATGAGTTCAGCATCGAGCATCAGCACCTGAGCTAAGGAGAGGAGTTTCTGTTGACCGAAGGAGAGGTCGGAAGCGTAATCGTTTCTCTTTTCAACCAGCCTGACCAGATGGAGGAATTCGATGGCTTTTTCGGCCACTCTTCTCTCCTTTCCCCTGCCCACCACCATCAGATTCTCAAGAAGAGTCATCTTGGGAAAGATTCGGATGATTTGATAGGTTCGGCCAATCCCTCTTCGGGCAATTTCATAAGGCTTCTTGCCCGTAATCTCTTCTCCTTTGAAGAAAATATGTCCGGAATCGGGCCGGAGCACTCCAGTGATGAGATTGAAGAGGGTGGTTTTTCCTGCCCCATTTGGACCGATCAGGCCGGTGATGGCCCCTCTCTCAATATCGAAAGAGCAGTGATCCAGGGCCGCCACTTCCCCGAACTTCTTCACCACATCATCGATTCTTAATAAAGGCTCCTGTGTCATGGGAAAAGTTTTTTTACGTTCTGTCCTTTTTTCTTCCCCCCGCCTCCTCTCACGAAAGGGGGGAGAGGGCAGGGGGCCTATATCTTCCTGATCCTCGGAAGAAAGCCTTTCTCTTTCATCCAGCCCAAAAGTCCCTGAGGGAAAAATAGGATCAAGAGGATAAGAATGCCTCCAAAAATAGCCATATAAAGAAGGGTTAATTCAGCCCAGAGCACCTCATGGATAAACGTGAAAAGGGTCGCTCCAATGGCTGGCCCAAAAACCGTTCCCACCCCTCCGAAGAGGGCCATGACAATCGGAGTGAGGGTGAGATGGATGGTGAAGCCAAAGGAAGGATCGATATAATTCTGGTAGGTGAAATGGATCGCCCCTGCTAATCCTGTCAGAAAAGCGCTCAGCACAAAGGCGGAGATCTTATTCCATGTCGTATGAATTCCCAGTGTCTCTGCCGCCTGCTCATCCTCTCGGATGGCAATGAGTCGAAGTCCGAATTTGGAAGAGGTGATCTTATAGCAGATCAGAACGGTTAGGACCATAAGCCCCAAAACAAACCAGTAAAGGGTTGACAGACTGATCCCTGCCACAAAAGGGACCCCTTTTCCTCCGTGGGTAATGGGTTCGAGATATTCCGTTCCAAAGAGTTCCCGAGTCCCTTCGGTCAGAGCGACCATGGAGATGGCAAAATAGACCCCTTTGATTCTGAGAAGGATATAACCGACACCAATAGAGATAAGGCTGACAAAGAGAGCACCGATGAGCCAAGCCATAAGCCAGAAGCATTGATAATCGGCAATGAGAAGACTGCTGGCATACCCACTTACGCCAATGAACCAGGCAAGTCCAAAATTGGTATAACCTGTTAAACCCGAAAAGAGATTCCATCCTGAAGCATAGACTGTAAAGATTAAAATCTGGACCAAGAGGGTGATCCAGTAGTCCGTGGCAAAAAACGGGACCGAAATGAGAAATCCCATCAAGACAGCCATTCCAGAAAGGATAGGGTTCTGTTTCAAAATGGCCTTCATATCAAATAAATTTCGTTTTCCCACCCTTTTTCCCCTCTCTCCGGAAAGGGGTGGTTGGGTGAAGATTTTTTCCCAAATCACTTTTTAAAGAGCCCTGTGGGCCTGACCAGGAGGATCAAGAGAATGGTCAATGAGGGGATGATCTGGGCCATCTTGGCACTCCAATATTGGGTCACCAGACTTTCCAACACCCCGATGATCAGACCTCCTGCTAAAGCACCCTGGATATTTCCAAGTCCCCCTAAGACCACAATGGCAAAAGCCTTGGAAACATAACTATTCCCCATCTGTGGAAAGATGACCCATTGAAGGCTGACAATTGCTCCTGCCGCTCCTGCGAGGGCGATGCCCATCCCAAAGGTCAACGCCCTCATCTTCATGGTGTTGATCCCACAGACTAAAGCCACCTCAGGATTCTGCGCGGTGGCTCGGATTCCCTTTCCCACTTTCGAATATTTTAAAAAGAGAAAGAGGATGATGGTAATGGCAATGGCAAGAAAGAAAGAGACGGTTTTGCTCTTTGCGAAGACCAATCCCAAAAACGGAAAGTTACCGGTTAAATAAGGAACAGACCGATAGGTATTGGTCCAGAAAAACTGAGCGAGATTCCATATGAGAATAGACATACCAAAAGTCAGGATCAATGCGGAAAGCTCCGGCGCCCTGGTCAACCGTTCTGTGACCCGTTTATGGATCATTGTTCCAATAAAGAAGAAGAGAGGAATAGCAAGCGCCACTGAGAAGAGAGGATTCAAGTGAAACCAACTAAATGACCAGAAAGCGAAATAGGCTCCCAGCATGACAAATTCGCCGTGAGCGATGTTGACAATTCCCACCACTCCCCAGACAAGGGTTAAGCCCATTCCGACCAAGGCATAAACTGAACCCAGCATCAAACCTCGAATGAGGATTTCAATGAAGTTCGTCATGGAGGCATTCCATTGGCATATTGGAATGGTGGAATGATGAAATAATGGGCTATTGAACCAGAAAATCAGGCAAAAACTTCCTCTTAAGCCTGAAGTTCTGTTATCCTAATACCCACTTCTTAATAAACTAATATGCTGATCGCCATTGATCAGGGCGAAGTGACTTTGGTGATTCCATGATGCCAGCCTCATCCCACATGGCCGCGGAACCACCCGCGGACCATGAAAATTCAGCGGTGCATTGGTTAGGATGACGGCTAAGAAGCCTGTTTCGTTTAGTGTTTAAGGTTTACGTCAAATTCTTTAGACGTGAGATGTTACCGAATGACGATACAGGCATCCTTACCATAACCGTTCAACGTTACCTATTTTTTTACTCAATTGAGCAACGTATCGCTCAATTGGAGTCCAACCTACCAACATTCCATGTGATGCTTATTTTCCCCATCCCGGGAAAGGGAAGATGAGATCGGCTGTTTTGGAGCCTGCTGGATAGACGATCTGCTTCACTAACCCTTCAATAGGCACCTGATTGGGAAGAAGTTTCTTCGGATCGGCCTTCTGCCACTGGATGAGGTTGGTTGCCTTTCCTATTTGCCACCCTGAATCAGGATGACCGAGAGGATTGACTTCATATTCGCCAAAAATGGTAGTCGTTTTGATGGAATACAGTTTATCTCTCAACGCCTTTTTATCTTCAATGGTTCCTACCTCCTTCACGGCGCGCTCTAAAATCTGACCTGCGGCAAAGCCGGCAGCAGCGTGGTAGGAGGGCTCACTTTTATATTCGTTGAGATAGGCTTTGTAGAAGAAGAGAAT
>FWPV01004651.1_pt1 | contig 28659 bp, 22 predicted proteins | sample 2228371 | NCBI WGS metagenome assembly FWPV01 (sample SAMEA103939776, study PRJEB20133) | metagenome | reverse complement strand
GGAAACGCACCCTGACAGAAACCCCAATGATCCATCGGCGGAAGAGCGCTTCAAGAAAATCAGTGAGGCCTATGGGGTTCTGGCCGACAGTCAAAAACGGGCACAGTACGACCAATACCGGCGGCTCGGGCTCCATCAGCGACCGGGAGGTTACTCACAGAGAGGATTTGGATATTCCCAGGAAGAAATTTTGCGAGATCTGTTTCGCAATCAGCAAACCCAGGACATCTTCTCGGAAATGCAGCGGGAATTTCAACGGATGGGTTTTCGGTTTGATGAAGACTTCATCAATCGAATGTTTTTTGGCAACCGCTCGATCTTTTTCCAGGGGGTCTTTTTCGGCGGGCCGGGGGGTGTTCGGGTTTTCCGCTACGGCGGTGGGAGACCACAGCCGGGTCAGAGGCCGCAAAGCCCCCATGTGAAGAGAGATACAGCCCAGGCCAAGGCAGAGCCCAGGGGAATTATACAGGAAGGGTTGGCGCAACTGGCCAAAGCCGGCAAGAAAGTCGGCAAGTACCTCCTGACCAAAGCCCTTGGCCTCGACCAAGCCGGTTTGTCCGATGGTCGGCAAACACAACGCGTCTCGCAGGGGCCTGACATTACCTACAATCTCGTGATTTCCCGTGGTGAAGCGGTCACCGGCGCTACCGTCGAAGTGGAATTGCCCCATGTGGATGGCGGCAAGCGCGTGTCCGTTCGTATTCCCCCCGGTGTGCAAACCGGCACCAGACTGCGTCTCAAAGAAATGGGGCGCGTTTCCCCGAGTCGTTCCCAGGGGCGTGGCGATCTCTACATACAGCTGCAAGTAAGCTGAGGCTAAACGGCGGTCGGAGGCTTGAGGCAACGGGGATTCTGCGATCTTCACGGTGAATGATCACCATAATCGCAGGGTCAGGGAGAGGGCGGCACTCCCCGACCCGGCAAAATCTTCCCTCTGCGACGCTATGCGTTGCTATGCAGGGCTGCGAAAGCTTCCTCGATGATGGAATATTCTTCGGGTTGGATGGTGCGCACATCGAGGAGATACTGATCCGACTCGATGCGACCAATGATCGGGGGGCTGTGCCTCCTGAAGCTGGTCTCGATTTTTTGCGTGCTCATTTGAGAGGATCGGAGGGCCACCACAAAGGTGGGCAGATACTGACCCGGCAGCGAACCGCCGCCCACCTGGGAATGACTTTGTCGCACCTCGATCTGCACGGCGTCCGAGTCGGCCGACCGTGTTAGACCAGCTGCCAGATGGTGTGCGCGTTCTTCCAAAGACGCCGGGGGGAGGGAAATCATGCGCAGTGTGGGGACGTCCTGCAGCACTTGAACTTCATCCCGATAAAGGCGCAAGGTCGCCTCGAGGGCTGATATTACCATCTTGTCGACTCGCAGAGCGCGCGTCAAGGGATTCTTTCTGCATCGGGCGATGAAGTCCTTGCGGCCTAAAATGACTCCGGCCTGTGGACCGCCCAATAATTTGTCTCCGCTGAAGGTCACGACATCAGCACCCGCCTCGACCACTTCCTGCACAGTGGGCTCCCCCACCAGTCCAAATTGTGCCAGGTTCACAAAACATCCGCTGCCAAGATCCTCCATGACCGGTAGATTGTACTTCCTGCCGAGGAGAACCAGGTCGGGCAAGGAGACTTCAGAAGTGAACCCAATGATGCGGTAATTGCTGCAGTGCACTTTGAGCAGAAGAGCGGTGTGATCGTTAATAGCGGACTCATAATCCCGGCGGTGAGTCCGGTTGGTGCATCCGACTTCGCGCAAAATGGCGCCGCTACTGCGCATGACATCGGGAATGCGGAAAGATCCGCCGATTTCCACCAGTTGACCGCGGGAAACGATCACTTCCCGCTCCCTGGCGAGCGTATTCAAGGTCAGCAGGACCGCTCCTGCATTGTTGTTCACCACCAGCGCCGCCTCCGCTCCGGTGATTTCGCACAGTATGGCTTCGGCATGGACGTAGCGGGAGCCGCGGCGGCCTTCCGCAAGATCATATTCCAGGTTGTTATAGGTGCGGCATATGGTCTGTAACCGGTCGACGGCCTGCCGGGGCAGCAGGGACCTTCCCAGGTTGGTGTGGATGACAATGCCGGTCGCATTGACCACTTGACGCAGGGTATAGTCGCTGATGGCCTCGAGTCGTGCGAGGATTTCCACGATCAAGTCTTCTGTAGGAATGCTGAGACCCTCGATGCTTTCGGGATTTGTCAGGACAAAATGCCGCTTCTCGGCTAAAATCTGGCGAATGCTTTCTACAACCAGTTTGCGCGGCTGATTGGCCAGAGCCTTCTGCAGAGCGTCGTGTTGCAGCAGGGAATCCACCGCGGGCAGTTTTCGAAGTATTTTCCGGGCAGTCGCTGGGATCATATTCGTGGCACCTTGTTTATGATGATGGAATGTTCTAGCACAGACCTACACACCCGCCAACCCTGGGCATGGGGTTCCAGGAAAACTTTTTTTCGGCAACCATCCCGGTTATAGTACATCCGCCGAATAATGTTAAATACCGAGGGATGAGTAATTTAATGAAATATTCTGTCGATTACCAGCAACAACTGCCTGACTATGATTCACTGACCAGTCCCGCCCAATGGAAGAGCGATGCAAAGGACATTTTGTCCTTCCTCAAGAGTTCACGCGATTCAGCATGCCTGCAGGGAGCCCATCCATCCGTTTTGGCCTATCTCATTGCCCGTGGGCTCGATTCCATTGGAAAGTCCTTCCTGCTGGTTGCGCCTACCGATCGAGAGGCTGAAAAATACCTGGAAAACCTTTCCTTTTTTTGGGGAAAGGATGATCCTCACGCCAAATCCTTTGCAGCCAACAGGATCTGGCACTTTCCTTCACGCAGCGGCCATAAGGCCCAGTGGCTGGGAAAGATGGAGGCCACAGCCCGCCGGCTGGAAACTCTTCATATGCTTCGGACCGCCGCGTCGCCTGTGGTTGTGGTGACCTCGACCCTCGCCCTGCTGGAACTTCTGCCTCCCGCTGAGGTGCTCCTCGAACAGTATGAATACCTGATTCCCGGTGAACAAATCAATTTGCAGGACCTCTGCCGCCGACTTGTGGAACGAGGATATTCCCGCGTTTCTCTGGTGGAAGAATATGGCGACTTCAGTCAGCGGGGCGGAATTTTGGATGTCTATTCACCGCTCCACAGGTGGCCGCTGCGCATGGAGCTGTTTGGCGACGAGCTTGAGTCCATCAGGCTGTTCCATCCCGGTACCCAAAGGTCCATGGGGGTTTTGGAGGATGCCGTGCTGCTCCCCGGCAGTGAAATCATTCTCGATGCAGAGGCGAAGGAGCGGGCCAAAAAGGCCATATACGAAGATGTAAAGAGTGAGAAATTATCGCCGGCAGCCGGCAATGTGTGGCTTGAAAGAATCCAGGAAGGGTATCAGATGGATTATTTTGAAGAGGTTTTGCCGGTATTTTATGAACGCACCGCAACCCTTTTCGATTATCTCCATCCATCCATGGTCGTGGTTTGGTCCGACAGCAACCAAATTCGCAAACAAGCAGACGACATTTATGGGCGGCTTCGCCAGGATGCCATTGATAGCCGATCGGTACACGAATGGAGACGGCCCGCTGCGGATCTGTTGCAGCCGCGAGATCGCTTTGAGCTGGCGAGCGGGGACTTTCAGCAAATATGGGCCAATTCCCTTGCCCGGCAACTGTCATCCACCAGGGTTTTTGAAGTCAAGGCCAGAACGCATGAGGATCTGGCTCTCATGGTTTCTTCTCATCCCGGCAGGGAACGATTGCTGGAGCCTCTCGCCAGACAGTTCCTGGAATGGCAGAAGGAGGGCATCAGTTCTTACCTCGTCTGCGGACACAAGGAACAGGCCAGGAGATTGGCTGAGCTTTTGAAAGGCTACGACGTGGATGCCATGTTCAGTGCGCTGGCCTTTGGTGAAGAGTCTTACTCTGCGGTGGTGGTCAAAGTGATCACCGGCCCCCTGGAAAAGGGATTCATTTGGCGTGAAGAAGGGCTTGCCGTTGTGTGTGAGGAGGAGATTTTCGGCAAGCGATCCCGGCGCCGTTCACAGAGTGCTGTGGCTGGAATTTTCCTCAATTCCTTCAGGGACCTGCATGTGGGCGATTACGTTGTCCATGTGGATCATGGCATCGGCGTCTATAAGGAACTGGCTCACTTGATGGTGGGGAGTGCCGAAAGCGATTTTTTGCTGCTCGAGTACCAGGGTGGCGACCGGCTTTACGTTCCCGTGGACAAGCTGCAGAAAGTTCAGAAATATTTGGGGATCGAGGGTGAGGAACCGCGTGTCGACAAGTTGGGGGGAAAGTCTTGGGAAAACGCCAAGAAAAAGGCCAGGGAATCTGCCGAAAGGGTGGCTGAAGAGCTGCTCAATCTGTATGCTCTGCGACAGGTCAATGAGGGTTTTCGCTACTCCTCCCCGGATCAGTTCTATCGAGAATTCGAAGCGACCTTTTCCTACGAGGAGACTCCCGATCAGCTCGAGGCCATCGAGGATGTTATTGCCGACATGACGTCGCCGCGGCCAATGGATCGGCTGATCTGCGGTGACGTGGGTTTCGGCAAGACCGAAGTCGCCGTGCGGGCGGCTTTCAAGGCGATCATGGACGGCAAGCAGGTAGCCATGCTGGTGCCCACGACGGTTCTGGCGGAGCAGCATTTCCAGACCTTTGCCGAGCGATTCACTGGTTTTCCGTTGCGGGTTGCTTCACTGAGCCGATTCAAGAGTCGAGCTCAACAGAAAGAGGTGCTCGAAGCGCTCAAGAAGGGCACTGTAGACCTGGTGGTGGGCACGCACCGTCTGCTGCAAAGTGACGTCGCGTTCCGCGATCTGGGTCTGCTTATCATCGATGAAGAGCATCGATTCGGGGTCAAGCACAAGGAAAAGCTCAAACAGTTGCGGGTGTCGGTCGATGTGCTGACCTTAACCGCCACTCCCATTCCGCGCACCCTGCACATGTCGCTTGCCGGCATTCGCGATCTGAGCACCATAGAAACCGCTCCGCAGGATCGCAGGGCGATTGAAACATACGTCTGCAGCTACGATGAATTCACCATCAGGGAAGCCATTTATCGAGAACTGGAACGTGGCGGGCAGGTGTTTTTTGTGCACAACCATGTGCAAAGTATTCACCCGATGGCCGCCACTTTGAAGAAACTGGTGCCGCAAGCGCGGGTCGGTGTTGCTCATGGACAAATGAAAGAACGCGATCTGGAACGGATGATGCTCGATTTTGTGCACAAACAGATTGATGTCCTGGTTTGTACCACCATCATCGAATCGGGCTTGGACATCCCGGCCGCCAACACCATCATCATCAACCGTGCGGATAAATTCGGGCTGGCTCAAATTTACCAGCTGCGCGGGCGGGTGGGACGTTCACGCGAACAGGCCTTTGCCTACCTGATCATTCCAGGCGAGCATCTGATCAGTCGCGATGCACAAAAGCGGCTGCGTGCACTGATGGACTTCAGTGAACTGGGAGCGGGTTTTAAAATCGCTCTGAACGATCTTCAAATCAGAGGGGGGGGCGCCATCCTTGGAGCTTCCCAATCCGGGCACATCGCTGCGGTCGGCTATGAACTCTATTTGGAGTTGCTGGAAAGAACGATACGGGAGTTCAAAGGCGAACAAAGAGAATCCGATGCGATCGATCCGGAAATCAATGTGTCGCTGCCTGTGTTTCTGCCGGAGACCTACATTGCAGACAATGATCAGAGGCTCCTGGCATACAAACGTTTGGCGACTATTTCTGAAGATGCCGATATCGACGAGCTGGCTTCGGAATGGCGGGACCGCTACGGTCCGTTGCCGGAAAGCGCCAAGAACCTGATCTTGCTGGCCAGGTTGCGGTTGCTTTTCAAGCGCCATGGTGTCGTGAGAATGGACAGTGCCGGCGAAGCCGTCGTGTTGCACTTCCAAAGGCCGGAACAGATGATTTTGATCTCTTCTCATCTGGCCAGGAAGAAGTGCGAATTTCGTCCTGAATCGGAGTGCAAGCTGACGATGGAAATTTGGGCCCGAAGTTTGCCTCAGCGACTGCTGCGCCTCAAAAGAATCTTGCAAGAGATGGCCGAACATGCTAGTGATAACGGCCTGGTTCAGTAAGTTATTGTAAAAGTTTGAATTTGTCCCAAAATATGGAATTTTTATGAAAACACATCTTGCTGTTCCCACGACAGGTAACTGCCCAATGAAACGCTACCCATCGGCATGGGGCCTGACAGTTGTTTTATGCTCGCTCTGCCTGGCTTTGGGGGGCGGAGTGCTCCAGGCCGAGACCATCGATCGCATTGTGGCTGTAGTCAACGATGATATCATCCTGTACAGCGAGCTCGAGGAGCAGGTTAAGTTATTACAGGAGATTTCTCCCGATTTGCGACTGACTACGGAGGCCGAGCGGGAGCAGTTCGAGCGCGAGGTCCTGCAGCGGATGATTCAGGATCGATTGACGGAGCAGGAAATCAAGCGAATGAACATTAATGTTTCCGATCGCGATGTGGACAATGCAGTAGAGAATTTCAAGCAAGAAAACGGGTTTACCGAGGACCAGTTGCAGTACGTCTTGCAACAGCAGGGCCAGACGGTGGATCAATTCCGAGCGGGCATAAAGAGACAGTTGGAACGTTCCCGCTTGATCGAGCGCGTGCTCAAGTCAAAAACGGTGATCACCGACCAACAAATTGACACCTATCTGCAGGACGCTGGAGCGCCGGCGGTTTCCACAAGCGAGCGGCGTCATCTCGCGGTTATCTTTCTACCCGTCCAAAATGCCGGCCAGGCGGCCGAAGTCGAACAACTGGCGAAAAGCATCCACAGCCAGTTGAAAGGCGGAGCGGATTTTGCCAGGCTCGCCAGGGAGTATTCCCAGGGGCCCGCTGCCGAGGAAGGCGGTGACATAGGTTTTATTGCTGCAACGGACTTGGCGCCTGCTATCGAAGCAGCGACTCGCGGCCTCAGCGCCAACCAGGTCAGCGAAGTGCTGAAAACACCCCAGGGGTACTACCTCATTAAAGTGATCGCAGTGCAGCGCGAACAGCAAGAGGTCTCAAGCGTCAGTGCCGCCTCCCGCGAAAAAGCTCGGAATATGCTTTTCCAGAAGGAAATCGACAGGAGATATGAGCAGTGGATTAAGGAACTTATGGATAAGTCATTCATCCAGATCAATCTTTAACCGTCAATCAGAGACACTATGACCGAGCCGCAACAGAGCCTCAAACAGGAACGAATCAGACAGGGCCTTTCCCTGCAGGATGTTTTCGAGCGGACTCGTATCAGCGAGAGTGTGCTTCACCATCTGGAGGAGGGCAACTATGATCAGATCGGCACGCCTCTGCTGGTGCGTAATTTCATTCGGACTTACTGTTCGGCATTGGGAATTGATGCCGAACCCATCTTGGAAGATCATGCTGCCGTCATCGTTTCATGCGATCGACAGCCGGACGGAATCAGGGATTACCGCAAGTTTTCTCTGGCGTTTGCCAACAAGAAGCGACGCTGGTCAGTCCTGGCAATGGCCTTAGTGGTTCTGATATTGGCAAGCATTGTCACCGGAGCCTGGATCGCCAACCGCAAAGCCAAATTATCCGTGTCTCAATCCCTCACCAATGAGGTCATACCCCGGGAAGAGCTGCCACCGGATCTCCCAAGAACAGCGGCGGAGAAAGCGACGACTGGGCCCGTAGCGACATCGCCTGGCGAGACGAAGAGCTCGGAGCAGACGGCGGCCACGTCCTCCAACAGGGTGGTGGGAGCGCTGCCCGCCGCCCCGATAAAGGAACCGTCCATCGCTGCCCTCGACAGCAAACCGACCGAGACTGCTTCGTCTGCTCCTTCACAGGAAGTGGTGCGCAAGCAGATGGAGGAGGTGGTACCTGCTGCCGATCAGAGGGTCGATGAGAATTCCCCGGAGGAAATTTTTCTTCAGGTGAATCGAGAGCCCGGCAATGAAATGCGGGAAGGGGAGCAACCCGTTGCCCAATCCAACGAACACACATTGTCAGCTGATGCCTCACAGGAAGTCTGGATACAGGTTCGAACCGACAACAAAAGTACTTACAATGCTCTGATGAAACCGGGTGAAAGGCGTGAATGGAAAGCGCAGGAAAGCATGCAGATCACCATCGGAAATGCCGGCGGCCTTGATCTCAAATGGGATGGCAAGGCACTGAGGAAGCTCGGTAAATCCGGTGAAGTGGTACGCTTCAAACTGCCCGATCCCAAGTTTATGGAAGAATCTTGAGGGTTGCCGGCCGCAGAGGTGTAACCGTTGACAAACACCATCCACAATGCTCATCTTTGTTCTTCGTTCCCTGCATGATCGTCCAGACGACCGAAGCCATAGTACTGCAGACTCAAGATTACAAGGAGTCCGACCGGTTAATTACCTTCTATACGAGAGGAGCGGGTAAGCTGAAAGGGCTTGCGAAGGGGGCCAGAAGAAGCCGGAAACGTTTCGCAAATACATTTGAGCTCTTCAGCCTGGTTAATTTGACTTACAGGGCCCCCAAATCGCTGGTGTGGATCGAAGCGTGCAAGTTGCTGGAGCCGCATCTGGCATTACGCTCCGATTTGCAGCGCTGGGCCCATGCCGCTCTGGCCTGTGAGGTTGTACTTGAAATGACGCCGGAAGGGGACACGGAAGAGGAGTTGTTTCTCCTTTTAAAGAGCGCTCTTCCCCGTTTTGCGGCGGGCAAGGACCCGGAAAACCTGGTACTTCTTTTTCTGCTGCGATTTCTGAGTATTACTGGATACCTGCCGGAACTGGGCGAGTGCAGTGTCTGCAAGAAAAGGGTGCGATCGGCTACCCGCTGGAATTGGAATATGGGCCGCGGCACGCTGTTCTGCCCCGAGCACCACGCGCAAGGTGGGGGAGTTTCATTGGACTTGGGAACTTTAATGTTGATTCGCCAGTTGAGGCAATTGCCGCTCGAAAAAATCTGGCGTCTGCACCTGTTACAGGACAATAAGTCTAGGGTTTTCAACGCATTGGTGGAATGGATGCGGGGACAGATAGGAAGAGATCTGAACAGTTTGAAGCTGTTGGAGCAGATTCGTCCGATACAGAACGGAGTCTAGAGGGAAAAAGCCTTGGGCTGGATGCAGCAATTTGAGACTATCGCGACTCAACAGCCTCTTGTCGCCGTTCTCTTGTCATTTGTCGGCGGAATCCTGGCTAGTTTTACCCCGTGTATGTACCCGATGTTGCCCATAACAGTTGCTTTTGTGGGGGCAAGAGCCCAGGGCAGCAAGTGGCGGGGGTTTTTCCTTTCATCCTTGTATGTACTGGGACTGGCGACTGTCTACGCGGTGCTTGGTGCCTTTGCCGCTCTAACCGGGAAAATGTTCGGAGCCATGACCAGCAGCCCTTACATCAATCTGTTCGTGGGTAATGTCTGTCTCCTCTTTGGGCTGGTCATGCTGGACGTGATCAAACTGCCGCACCCCACTTTTTTGAGCCGGCTTCGCGTTGGGGACCTCCCCGGCCATGACGTCATCAACTGTCTGATGCTCGGGGGGGCGTCCGCATTGGTTGTCACCGCCTGCACCACGCCCATACTGGGAGTGCTGCTGACGCTGGTCGCCACCAGGCAGGAGGTTCTCTGGGGGATCGCCATGCTCTTCGTGTTTGCCTATGGCATGGGGATCATGGTCATCATTGTCGGAACCTTCACCGGATTGCTCACCTCGCTGCCCCGTTCGGGCATATGGATGCGCCGTGTGCAGAGGTTTTTTGGATTTGTCATGATCCTGGTGGCGGAATATTTTTTCATAAAGACTGGAGAATTTTGGCTATGAGCTTAAGTGCCGGAAAAATCATCAAGTGCCTTGCAACTGTTTCCCTGACACTCCTATTCTGCGGTTTCTTGAGCCTGGCTTCAACTGCAGGCGGCAATCTGGTCCTGGCGTCGTCGGACAGACCGGAGCCCGGATATCCAGCTCCCGACTTCGAGCTCAAAGATCTGGACGGAAAATCATTTCGTTTAGGCGGCTTCAGGGATCAGCGGGCGGTTCTTCTGTATTTCTGGGCTACCTGGTGTCCTCAATGCGTTTCAGCTCGACCTCAAATTGCCAAGATTCGTGAACAGACATCTCCGGAGGACTTGGAGATTCTCGGGATCAACGTGGGAGCAGGGGATTCTCTGGCGAGGTTGAAACGATTTCACAAGGGACATCCCGTATCTTGGCCGATATTGTATGATGAGGATGAAAGAGTAACTGAATTGTACCGGGTGCAGGGAATACCTTTATACATTCTGGTCAATAAGAAGGGTGAGATTGTCTACCGGAGCCATGAACTGCCGAATCTGAAAGAACATGTCGAGTAGTTGTGGTGGAGTCCCGTTGAAGAGCTTGCCGAACCTATCCACTGATCAGGAATGATCTCATGAAAGACGTACTCACGATCATAATGGCAGGTGGGCGTGGCACAAGGCTTATGCCGCTTACCCTCGACCGCTCCAAACCGGCGGTGCCTTTTGGCGGCATTTACCGCCTCATTGACATTCCGTTGAGCAACTGCATCAATTCGCAACTCTACAAGATCCTTATCTTTCCCCAGTATAAATCGCAGTCTATGGTCGATCACCTGGAAGACGGCTGGAACATATTCTCCAGTGACCTCGGCCACTATCTGCGTATCGTGGGCCCTCAGCAGCGTATGGGAGCGGAATGGTATCGCGGCACGGCCGACTCCGTACGGCACAACCTCTATTTGATCGAAAGAGAGCGTCCGCGCCTGGTATTAATTCTGTCCGGTGATCATGTCTACAAGATGGATTATTCACAGTTCAGAATCTATCATGAAGAAAATGACGCCGATATAACGGTTGGTCTCCTTGAAGTCGATAGGGGTCAGGCATCGGAGTTTGGTATCGCGGAAGTGGACAACGACTTCAAGATACGGGCGTGGGAGGAGAAGCCACGTGAACCGAAGTCGATACCGGACGATCCGGATCGTTCGCTGGCGTCGATGGGCATTTACCTGTTCAAGACTGAAGTCCTCCTCAAGATGCTCAAGGAAACGGACTTTCAAGATTTTGGCAAAGACATTATCCCCAAGTGCGTCGAGGAGCTCAAGGTGCTGGCCTACCCTTACCGGCGCTTGAACAGGATCAGGGATTACATTCACATGGTTGGACCCGATGGGGTCCGGCGGCTGGAACTGGTCGACGGCACACGCGACTCGCAGTATTGGCGTGACGTCGGTACCCTGGATGCCTACTGGAATGCCAATATGGATCTCACGGGGGTCGATCCTTTCTTCAACTTGTACGGCAGCCTGTGGCCCATACGCACCTACCAGCGTCAGTATCCCCCCGCCAAGTTTGTCTTCAATCAACGCAACGGCGACAACCCGCCGCGCATCGGTATGGCGGTCGACTCCATGGTTGCCCCCGGATGCATCATCAGCGGAGGCATCGTTCGCAGTTCGGTTTTGTCCTACAACGTAATGGTAAGGAGCTGGGCGGAAGTAGACGAGTCGGTGATCATGGACGGCGTGGAAATTGGGCGCAATTGCAGAATCAAAAAGGCGATCATCGACAAGGACAATGTCATTCCGCCGCACACCCAGATCGGTATCGACCCGCAGGAGGATCGCCAGAACTTCGAAGTCACCCCGCGCGGAATCGTGACGGTGCCCAAAGGCCATTTCACATCCTGACAGCCGGCCTTGAGCGAAGATGCTGTTTTACGCCGGGGATCAAACCTTCCCTTATTGCCAGCCGATCGGTGACGGGTTACGGCTTCGGCGCGCACATCGTGTGACTCTGCCCATCCTTGCCACCTTTGAATCACGAAAGAGCCCCTTCACCCCGACCCTCTCCCTCTGCGCTGTCAAGTGCGCCCAACCATCAGCCGCGGGGGGGGAGCGGGAGTGTGCCGCGGGGCCGTGTGCCGGTAACTGTCAGCATGAACGGAGAGGAAGCGAGGGTTTCCCGGGCGAGAACCAGCTAAGGTCAGGGCCTGTCACAGGACGGCCGGTTTTGGCCTTTGATCGCGGGTCGCCTGTTCGTAGTGAAATGCTACCCGCAGGATGAGTTCTTCCTGGAAATGAGGTCCCAAGATCTGCAAACCGACGGGCAGCTGCTCCGCGGTGAAACCACAAGGTACGGAAATTCCGGGAACACCGGCGAGACTTGCGGGCAGGGTAAACACATCGCTCAAATACATTTGCAGCGGATCATCACTCTTCTCACCAATCTTGAAGGCCGGCACAGGGGAAACGGGCGCCAACAGCGCATCACATTTTTCGAAGGCTGCGAGAAAATCCTGTTTGATCAGGCTCCGCACCTGTGATGCTTTTCTGTAATAGGCATCATAGTAACCCGCCGATAAAGCGTAAGTGCCCAGCATAATGCGCCGTTTCACTTCAAATCCGAAACCGTTCACGCGGCTCTGACAGTACATATCCATCAGATCTTTGGCGTCGGGAACACGAAAGCCATATTTGACCCCGTCATAACGTGCCAGGTTGGAACTGGCTTCAGCCGGCGCAATGATGTAATAGGCGGCCACGCCGTAGTCGGTGTGCGGCAGTGACAGGTCAACGATCTCTGCCCCTAAATCCCGGCAGGTCTGGATGGCCCGCTGAACCGCCTGCACCACGTCCGGATTCATCCCGTCAATGAAATACTCCTGGGGAATGCCGAGTTTGAGACCTTCTATCGGGGTCCGGAGAGCTTCCCGGTAATCGGGAACCGGGCGATCCACCGATGTGGAATCGCGTCGATCATAGCCGGCGACCGCCTGCAGAAGAATGGCGGCGTCTTCGACATCCTTGGTGATGGGGCCGATCTGGTCCAACGAAGACGCGAAGGCCACCAGACCGAAGCGCGATACTCGGCCGTAGGTGGGTTTGAGTCCAACGACGCCGCAAAATGATGCCGGCTGACGAATTGATCCTCCCGTATCGGTACCCAGTGCGCCGGCACACAAATCCGCCGCAACCGCCGCAGCCGAACCGCCGCTCGACCCTCCGGGCACCCGTTCCAGGTCCCACGGGTTGCGACATGGGCCATAGGCGGAATTTTCGTTGGACGAACCCATGGCGAACTCGTCCATGTTGGTTTTCCCAAGAAAAATCGCTCCGGCTCTGTGCAGTGCTTCGACAGCCGTTGCATCAAAAGGCGGGACAAACTGCTGGAGAATTCTTGAACCGCAGGAAGTACGGATACCCCGCGTGCACAGGACATCCTTAATGGCCAGAGGGACACCCGCGAGCGGGGATTCTGTCAGATCTTTTTTGCCGTTGTCGAACCGGTCGGCCTCTTGCAACGCCTGCTCCGCCAGCACGGTGAGGTAGGCGTTCAATTTGCCGTTGAATGTTTGGATGCGCTCCAGAAAGCTCCTGACGGCTTCGGTAACACTCAGTTCCCTGCGAACCAACAATTCATGCAGGTCATGCATTGTCAATGAAAATATTTCCACAGAAACCTCTTTTCTTATGTGATTTGCCGCTCACTAAAAAACTTTGGGCACAACAAAGCTTGCTCCATCGCTTTGCGGAGCATTGGCCAGCACTTCTTCACGCTCCAGTGACGGTTCAACCTGGTCCTTGCGGAACACATTCTGTAATCGAATGGCGTGAGTCGTTGGTGCGACCGCGGAGGTGTCGAGCTCGTTGAGTTTGTCCATGTAGGACAAAATGTTGTTCATTTGATCGGTCATGAGCCTCTCTTCCTCCTCCTGCAATTCCAGCCTGGCCAGTTTGGCAACGTGGCGAATTTCACTTCGGGTGATTTTCTCTCTCATGATCGCGGACAACCCATTCCTTTCTAAAAATCCTGTTGCCGTTAGATGGCACGGAATGTCTCCATGGCACGGCAGTCCCTGAACGCGTCCAACACTTCCGGCATTCCTTCCAGCTTACGTCCCTCCAGCAGTTGTTGAGTCAAGGCATGGACCCTCGCCTCTTCGACCTCCTGTTCGGCCTTTGTGCTGTGGAAGCGCTGTACGAACTTGGCGAAACGGACGACGTGAATCAACTCGTGGGTCACAATGTACGCTGCAAGCGGCAGCATCTGTATGTGACAGTCCCGCTGCACGGCTTTTCGAATGACATGATCCTGCAGGCAAATCTTGAAATAATCCCCCACTTCGCTGCCGCGCAGTTTCGACTGCGGGTGCTTTACATAACGGCGAATCTGGGCAAAAGCAATGTCGATGATTTCATCTTCCTGCAGATCCGCCAGGGATTGAATATCGTAACGGTAGCGTTTCCACTCGGAAGTGGAAATCTTGTAATAGTCACTGATGAGCTCCTCTGAGATTTCAATGGCCTTCCTCAGAACGGCGATCTCTTCTTGTTGAAAAGGAACTCGTTTCATCCCGCAATGCTTACCCCATGTTCGGCTTTCCTGTCAGATCCGGAAGTCTCTCATCCTGCAGGCACCAGCCCGCCCAGAACCCTGCTTTTGTACAAAAAAAACCTCTTTTTATCAATTTCTTATTTGCAGAGGATGGAAGAGTGAGCTTCAGTCGAAATCCGTAACGTCACCTGTAAGTTATTGACCGAAGCGCAATTTTTACCGGTCAAGCATGAGATGTTTCATTGTTTGCAGGCCTTGTTGATGGGTTTCGTTTCGCTCTACTCATCCTGCGGCATTCCGGCATTGCCCGTAACCACTTTGATGTAGGATGAATAGAGTCACGCCCGAGCGTGACGAAACCCATCAGTGACTGCCGGCATAGAAATGCATGTTGCTTTCCTTAACAAGCATAGAAGGATAGGAGGATTTATCAGGATCTTGCCAGCATCGAAGAAGCCGGCATGACCTGCTGCAGGCTGAGCTGGAACCGTTGCCAGGGAAATCGATGACCGGGGCAGTCGGTTTTTGCGCCCGGCACCATGCAGTGCCCCAGTACGTTGCATGCGGGAATCTGGTAATGGATTGCCAGCAGGGCAACCAGCTGTATGAGAGTGTTCATTTGTGCAGCCGAGGGTTTTTGGTCGTTGAAGTTGCCCACCAGACCAATGCCGATGCTTCTGACGTTCATGTTTGAAGCCTTGCAGTGCGCTCCCTCGTCCTGTCGGATCCAGCGCGGCGCCGCTTCCAGCTGCCCATCGCCTTTTCCAAGAGAACCATTGTCAACCAGAAAATGGTAGCCCAACCCCTCGTCAAATCCTCTTTCGCGATGGATTCGGTCAACCAGCAGCGCTTTCCCCGTTTTCCCGGCGGTATGATGGATAACGATGTATTGCCAGCGGTCATTCTCATAAACCGGCACGATATTCTTGTAGCGAGCAGGGTGAGGAATGATGAGTTTCTGCCCCGGCTGCAAAGCTTCTCCGGGCTTCAGTCGGTTGGCCTCTGTGAGCTCCCGTTCGGTCACCCCATACATCTGGGCGAGCCTGGGAACAGTCTCCATTGGAGCCACTTCGTGCGTTACACAGGTTTCTTTCGGGAGATCCGTTTGCACCGCGGCTGCCGTTTCGATGGCGCGGCGGGAGGGAAGATGGGCGTGTGGCGGGAGGTAGTCCAATGTCCGGTTCGCCAGGCCGCTGCATCCCTGCAGCAGCAAAAGCGCGGTTCCCTTGAGCATATGAAACAGGAACTGCCTTCGATCATTCTTGCCGGCGGGGCTGCTTCGGTCCATGTCACATCATGAATCTGCATGGTGGATGGAATCAGGGTATGGCGTAGGTTGGGCCACGCGTGACAAAACTCAACGCCCATTTTGATGAGTTTCGTACCTCAACCCAGCCTGCTTGAAAGCCGAAATCATTTTCTTAAACACTATACCAATGGAAGCACTGAAAATGCAATGTTTTTGTGAAGATCGCGGGAACCATGGTCATCGTTTTCGCTGCTCGAACCGGCCGGACCACAAGCCGAGGAAAAAGTGCCGGGCGTTCACCCCGATGACCCGATTGTTATATCCCCCCTCCTGCACCACCAGAGTGGGCAGCTGCATCTGCCCGATGATTGTCCCCAGCTTGTCGTAATCCCTGGCGACGAGGCTCCAGGTGCCGGTCGGGTCTCCTTTTGCGGTGTCCAGTCCAAAACATACGATCAAGTAAGAAGGAGCAAAAGCCGCTATTTTCTTGACCGCCTTTTCCAGCGGGCGCCGATGGTGCTCGCCGTCAATGGTTTCTGCCAGAGGATAGTTGATGTTGTACCCTTTGCCCAGCCCCTGGCCGGTCTCGTCCTCAAAGCCGCTGAAATAGGGATAGGCGAAGTGCGGATGCCCGTGAATCGAAACCGTCAGGACATCGTTTCGTTCGTAAAAAATCTGCTGCTGACCGTTGCCGTGATGATAGTCGATGTCGAGTATGGTAATCTTGCCATATTGGCAGAGGAACTGCGCCGCAATAGCCGCGTTGTTGAAATAGCAGAAGCCTCCGAAGGCGCGATTTTCGGCATGGTGGCCGGGCGGTCTGATCAAAGCGTAGGCCAGCCGGTAGCCTTCCAGCAGTTGTTCGGCGGCGGTCAACGTGCAGTCGACAGCTCTTTTGGCCGCTTGAAACGCATTGGCATTCAAAGGGGTAAAGGTATCAATGCAGTAATAGCCGGCTCGCACCACCAGCTCTTTGGGAGGCCTGGCGGCGTTGCGGATGGGGAAAACGTATGGGTAGACGGACCTGCCGACTTCCAACTTCTTGCAGACGCGCTTGAAGTATTCGATATAACTGCTCATGTGCACTGTTTTGAGGTATTTTTCCGAGAACTCACGAGGTAAAATTTTTTCAAAGATATGATGAATGGACTCGAGCTCCTTCAATATGGATTTGATGCGGACCGGCGATTCAACGTAACCCCTTTCATGCACATGATGGATGGTGTGTTTGTCATGCACGACCAGAGCTATCTTGCGCAACTTTCCGCTGACAGCAGGGATCGCTCGCGACTTTTCTCTCCTGACGTAGCGGGGTTCTCGCAAAAGCACGGGATCATCCCTGAAGGAATCCACCACCATGTCGACGTATGATTTTGGGCAAAGGTGTTTGTATTTACGTTCCAGAATTGCACGCACGATAGCCTGGGCGTCTTCCTTCCTCAGCGGCCTGTTCTGGCCCAGCCCGTCGAAAACCAAATAGGGAGGGTTGTCGCCTCCGGGCTTGACGGGAGTTTCGTAGGCGGTGTGGATGATGGGTCGAGCCCCGAATTTTTCATAGAACTGCAGTCGCGCCTTGTTGTAGTTGAGTACCTCTGGGTCTCGGCAGAGTCTTGGGTCGTCAGGCAAACACTCAAAGAAAATGCCGATGGCGTTCAAAGAATTTGCCTCTTCCCGTATCCTGGCATACAGGGCGCCGCCTACCCCGGCGCCCGTTGCCAGCCTGGCGGCGGAGATGTAATCGAGGAAACAGAAATGCAGGTTTGGTTCATAGGACAGGAGGGCAAACCCTTTGACGGTTCGTTTGAACCCTTCGGCCGTGTACAGGATGGACTGGAAGCGGTGCTTGAGAGGATTCCGAAGCTGTTCCGGAATCTTGTCGATGTCGGCCGGGTTCAGCTCCGGCAGCTGCTCTCTCAATATTTGTTGAACCTGTCTGACAATCTCGCGATTGCCGGGCATGATTGCATCGAAAATTCTTCGAATTCTAAACACCTGACGGCTCCCATGGGCTGACAGTTATCCACATATAGCCCCGCGCTGCTCGGGGGACGCCCCCCTCTCTCACCGCGGGGGGAGAGGGTCGGGGTGATGGCGGGTGAGCAACCGGTCTATCCGATCACCCCTCACCCTATCCCTCTCATTCGAAGCAGAGGCAGTTCTCTGGCAAATTCCTCGCGGCTTCACCGCAATAGGCTGTGAAGACCCTCGGAGTGTTCTTCATTAAACCATTCTTCAATGAGGCGGTAGGCGATGGAGACGGCAGTGGGCAGGCGTAGATGTCCCCCGCGCAGTGCCGTTTCGATTTCATCTCGCGAGAACCAGCGGGCATCCTCCAATTCCTGGTCTTTCAGCTGAATTTCGTGATTGGCCGCTTCGGCTCTAAACCCCAGCATTATCGAGCAAGGAAACGGCCACGGCTGGGAAGACCGATAGCATAATTGCTTGATGTGAATGCCGGTCTCTTCAGATGCCTCGCGCATGACGGCGTCTTCCAGGCTTTCGCCCGGTTCCACAAAGCCGGCGATGGTGGAATACATCTTTTCCGGCCACTGGGGCTGGCGGCCAAGCAAACAGCTCGCGCCGCAAGTAATGAGGACGATAATGGCCGGATCGGTCCTGGGAAAGTGCTCTTTGGCGCACCCTTCGTTCGTGCAGGTCCTCATGTGCCCGGCGTGAGCGCTCTTGGTTGCGGCGCCGCATGTTCCGCAGAATCGATTCTGCCCATGCCAATAGGTGATGGCTCTTGCATAAGCGAGCAGCGCCGCTTCACGGTGATCCAGCAAGGGGCCCAGGACTCTCAGATCGCGAAATCGTCCGAGCTCGGCAAACCTTGCAGGAGCAGTCGAACCGTTGGTTGCCAAGTCGACCGCAAAGTAAATCCGATTGTTCCAGTCTCCAAGCAGTACCAATGTGCCCGTATCGCAAACGGCATTGGCAACCTGTGCAGCAGTGAGTTCAAGGGGGTGAGGCTCCTGGTCCGGCGTCACGAGATTTTTCGCCTGCCACACAGGGAGGAAGCGAGTGTGCGGGTTGCGCAGGGCGGCCTCCAACCATTCCTGATCCGCTCGCCGGTGCCACAGCCTGTCCACGGGAGCGGCCGAATAAAAATTCGGCGCGAATTCCTTAAAATAGTCCATGTCTTATAATCTCTTTTTAATAACCTCTCCATGTTGCTGGGCCATGACGTCCCCGTCTGTCACTACAATGAGGCTCTTGGCTCCTTGTCCCCCGCAAGCGGAGGCCATGGCGAGATAGGTCAAAGGCCCCCGGCATTCATTTTGAGGGGGCTCCGGGGCGACTTTCCTTATGAAAAGTCTGTAGCAGGTAACCGCCGCTGATGCTCGTTGCCTTGAATCCGTGTTCTGTCAGCATGCGATCGGCGTAGTAGGAGCGTTGCCCGATCAGGCAGTACGTCAAAATTTCTCGGTTCTTCGGCAGTTCATCAAGCCTGTTTCGAAGTTCTTTGAGGGGGATATTGACGGCTCCCTCGAGGTGGCCTCTTCTGAACTCCGCCGGGTCGCGCACATCCAGGAGCAAAAAGTCCCTGCTCGCCAAGTCGTCGCAATGGACGATGTGAGCATCGTGGCGAAGCACGTTTGCGGCAATCATTCCGGCAAAATTGACGGCGTCTTTTGCCGATCCCGACTGAGGGCAATAACACAGTTCGGCTTCTTCGAGGTCGAAGACTGTTGATTCTTTCTGGATGGCAAAGGCCAGCACATCGATGCGCTTTTCCACGCCTGCTTCGCCGACCGCCTGGGCCCCTATGATGCGCCCGTCGTCCCCGGTGAAGATGAGCTTCATGGTCATCATCTTCGCACCCGGAAAGTAGGAGGCATGCTGGTTGGGATGAAGGTAGATCTTTTCGCACCTCAAATCATCCCATAAGCCGAGACGCCGGAGGGTCTTTTCGCTCGGGCCGGTGGACGCGATGGTCAGTCCGAAGACCACTACGGCCGATGTCCCCTGAACGCCGCGGAATCGTGAGTTACGCCCGAATATCACATCGGCGGCGATACGTCCCTGGCGGTTTGCCGGGCCGGCCAGCGGCACCAGGGTCGGGAGCCCGGTGACCGCATCCCTGACTTCGACGGCATCACCGACGGCCCAGATGTGCGCATCGCTTGTGTGCATCTGTTCATCAACCCGGATGCCGCCGGTTTTGCCAATCTCCAGGCCGGCATTCCTGGCCAGCCCGGTTTCGGGCCGCACGCCGACGGACAGAATGGCCAGGTCGGCACATTCCTGGCCTCCGGATTTGAGTTGAACGGTCAGGCGGTCACCGTTTGCTTCGAATCCCGCTACCGTTTCGCTCAGGTGGAGTTTTACCCCTTTGCGGACCAGGTGTTTGTGTACCGGGGTCAGCATTTCCGGGTCATAGAGCGGCATAACCTGTGGTTGCATCTCCACGATGGTGACCGACAATCCGAGGTTGACCAGGTTTTCAGCCATCTCCAGGCCGATGAAGCCGCCGCCGACAACGACGGCGCTGGCAGCCTTCTTGTCGATTATCCACTCCTTTATGCGCCGACTATCCGGAATGGTTCTGACGGTAAAAATGCCGGGCAGATCAATGCCCGCCAGCGGTGGTTTGATGGGCGCCGCTCCGGGTGAGAGCACCAGTGCGTCGTATCTTTCACGGTAGGTTCGGCCCTCCTGGAGATTGCGCACTTCAATTTCCTGACGGTCTCTGGCAATACTTAAAACCTCCGACTCAAGTCTCACCTCGATGTTGAACCAATCCTTGAACAATTCGGGAGTGGCCACAAGAAGCGCCTCTTCTCTCCTGATCACATTGCCCACGTAATAGGGAAGACCGCAGTTGGCAAAGGATACATGACTGCCGCGGTCAAAGATCACGATTTCGGCCTCTTCTGAAAGTCTTCTGGCACGTGCCGCACAGGATGCGCCGCCGGCCACCCCACCCACGATGAGAATGCGTTTTTTCTTGGGCATGATCACCTCTTGTCGTCACGTCGATGGATCACTTTACCAACCAGGGGCTGTCTCAAACCTCGTCCGCTCTGTAACAAACAACCGCCGATTGATCGAGCCAATGCCAGGCAGCGGGAGAGCTATCCTTGAACAGGTGAATCCTCCTCGCACCGTTTTTGGTAGCATGTTAACCATTATCCTTATATAATTCGCCATACCAACAGTCACGTATAACTTTAGTCACCCAACCACTGAAACACTTTGGAAACGCCATGCCCGGGGAGGGACCTATGACTCAGACAGCGGCGGATGCTTCTCAATCGGCGCAAACTAACCCTAAGCAGTCGCAGGACCGGCGCTGGCGGTCGGTCAATCGCACCATACGGCTCAACGGCAATCAGCCCGACGCCCTCATCGAGACGCTGCATGCGGTGCAGGAATCGTTTGGATACATTGACCTGGATGCCATGCAGTACGTGGCGCGCGAACTCACGGTACCACTCAGCCGGGTTTACGCGGTGGCGACCTTTTATCACTATTTCACCCTCAAGCCGCCAGGCGACCACACCTGTGTAGTTTGCATGGGAACCGCCTGTTACATCGGGGGCTCTACCGCCATTCTGGACAGCATCCATGAAGGTTTTGGAATCAGCCCGGGAGAGACCACACCGGACGGCAAAGTGTCGCTCCTGACGGCGCGCTGTCTTGGTTCGTGTGGTTTGGCTCCGGCTGCGGTGTTTGACGGAGAGGTGGCGGGCAAACTGGATGCCGCGACAGTGGTTGAAAAAATAGCGAGGTGGGCGGATCATGACTCTGAGTCTTGAGGAACTGCAACAGATCGCGAGAATCGAAAAAGATCGGCGGGAGGGATTTCAGCATCGCATCAAGATCTGCGTGGCGGCCGGCTGCCTGTCGTGTCAAAGTGCAACGCTGAAGGAGGCCATGGAAAAGGAAGTGAGCCGCCGCGGCATGGAAAACTGGGTGGATGTCAAGGGGGTCGGCTGTCTTGGTCTGTGTACCGCGGGACCACTGGTTTTTGTCGAACCGGACGGGATCCTCTATCAGGGGGTCAAGGTCTCAGACGCGGGGCCCATCATCGAATCCCTGGGGGCGGAGCCGATCGATGCCCTGCATTGCTCCACCGATCTGCCGTTTTTCGCCAGGCAGCATAAAGTCGTGCTGGAAAATTGCGGCAGGATCGATCCGGAAAGAATCGAGGATTACATCGCCGAAGGCGGTTACTATGCACTTTATCAGGCTCTGCGCAACATGACGCCGCGCGAAGTGATCCAGGAAATCACCAGGGGCGGTTTGCGCGGACGCGGCGGAGCAGGCTACCCCACCGGCCTCAAGTGGACGACCGTAGCCAAAGCGGTGAATGCCACGAAATATGTCATCTGCAATGCCGACGAAGGCGATCCCGGCGCATTCATGGATCGCAGCGTTTTGGAGAGCGATCCTCATCGTGTCCTCGAAGGGATGGCCATCGCCGCTTACGCGGTCGGCGCCGCTCAGGGTTTCATTTATGTCCGTGCGGAATATCCACTCGCCGTCAAACGGCTGCGCACCGCCATTGCTCACGCCGAGCGCCTGGGGGTGCTTGGCAACGGCATCTTCAATACCCGGTTCCGCTTTGATGTGCGGGTGAGGTTGGGTGCCGGCGCTTTTGTGTGCGGGGAAGAGACGGCCCTCATGGCTTCCATCGAGGGGCGTCTGGGGAAGCCCCGTCCGCGGCCTCCTTACCCCGCCGAATATGGGCTGTGGGGCTGTCCGACCCTGATCAATAACGTGGAAACGTTTGCCAATGTCGCTCCCATCATTCGCAACGGCGGCGCCTGGTTCGCCGGCATCGGCACCGAAACGAGCAAGGGAACCAAAGTCTTTGCCCTTGCCGGTCGGGTCAATCACACGGGTTTGATTGAAGTGCCCATGGGGACGATGCTGCGCGACATCGTCTTTGAAATCGGCGGCGGCATCCCACGCGGCGGTCGGTTCAAGGCGGTGCAGACCGGCGGCCCTTCGGGGGGCTGCATACCCGAACAATACCTGGACATGCCGGTGGACTACGAGTCTTTGGCTGAAGCGGGCTCCATCATGGGGTCCGGCGGCATGATTATCATGGATGAGAGCTCTTGCATGGTGGATGTGGCCAAATTCTTTATGGAATTTTGCATGTCGGAATCGTGCGGCAAATGCGTGCCGTGCCGGGTGGGAACGACGCAGCTCTACCATCTGCTGTGCAAGATCACAAGCGGTGCCGCTCAGCCGTCGGATCTCGATAAAATCGAGGAACTGTGCGACCTGGTCAAGAACACGGCCTTGTGCGGTCTGGGGCAAACGGCCCCCAATCCGGTAATGAGCACACTGCATTATTTTCGCGACGAGTACACGGCACACATTGAAGATAAAGTCTGTCCCGCCAAGGCCTGCAAAATGCAGCCTGCCAAGGAGGTCGTATGACAGCTGCCGACGCTTTTTCTCGAAAAAAGAGCAACACCGAGGCCAGGTCCGTTCGCATCTTGACCTTCAAGATCGACGACCGGGACGTCAGCGCCCGCGAGGATGAAACCATTTTGGCGGTTGCCAGGCAAAACAACATCTACATCCCCACCCTTTGCCACCTCGACGGCTTGTCGGAACGCGGCGCCTGCCGACTCTGCATCGTGGAAATCAAAGGCTCGCCGAAGCTGGTTCCCGCCTGCGTCACCCGTGGTAGAGAAGGCATTGAAGTGATCACCAATTCCGAGCGGATTGCCGATTACCGCAGGAAAATACTCGAGCTCATATTTACAGAACGCAATCACGTCTGTTCGGTGTGCGTCTCCAACGGCCATTGCGAACTCCAGCAGCTGGCCGTCAACCTCGGCATGACCCATGTCCACTATGATTACCTCTATCCCCGTCTGGCCATCGATGCTTCGCACGAACGCTTCTCCCTCGACCATGACCGCTGCGTGCTCTGTTTGCGCTGTGTGAGGGTATGCGACGAGATCGAAGGCGCCCATACCTGGGATGTGATGAAGCGGGGCATCAATTCGCGGGTCATCACCGACCTCAACCAGCCCTGGGGATCTTCGCCAACCTGCACCGGGTGCGGCAAATGCGTTCAGGTGTGTCCCACCGGGGCGCTCTCGGAAAAAGGCAAGTCGGTGGCGGAAATGGTCAAGCGCAGGCAGTTCCTGCCCTATTTGCAGCTGATGCGCGGTGTCGACAGGGAATGAGATGAAAAGGAGAGCTCGCCATGAGTAAAATGCGCATTGCCACGACCTGGCTGGATGGATGTTCCGGTTGTCATATGTCGCTGCTCGACCTGGATGATCGCCTGGCGGATATGGCACAGCAGATCGAAATCGTCTACGGTCCGTTGGTGGATGCGCTGGAGTTTCCCGAGGCGGTCGATGTAGCGCTGGTGGAAGGCGCCGTCAGCAGTGATGCTGATGTGAAAAAAGTGCGGCTCATTCGGGAACGGAGCAAGATCCTGGTTTCCTTCGGAGATTGCGCGGTGACTTCCAACGTGCCCGCCATGCGCAATGAATTCAGGGTCCAAGAGGTGCTCCAACGCGGGTATGAAGAAAACGTTTCCTGTCATGGTCAGATTCCCGGGGTCGGAGTCCCCGCTCTCATGCCGCAGGTCCGCCCCGTCCATGAATACGTCGAGGTGGATGTGTTTCTGCCCGGTTGCCCGCCGCCCGCGGATGCCATTTTTTTCCTGCTATCCGAATTGCTCCAGGGGCGCATCCCCGATCTCACGGGCAAGAGCCGTTTCGGAGCATGAGCAGGTTGTCAAGAGGAGGTTTGTCATGGGTCAGCAGGTCGTTATCGAACCGGTCAGCCGCATCGAGGGGCACGGCAAGATCAGTATCATCCTGGACGATGCGGGCAGGGTAGCCGATGCCAGGCTGCACGTCACCCAGTATCGCGGGTTTGAAAAATTTTGCGAAGGACGGCCCTTCACGGAGATGCCGTCTCTGGTGGAAAGAATCTGCGGCATTTGCCCCATCAGCCATTCCCTTGCCTCGGTAAAGGCCTGTGACGAAATACTGGGCGTGCAGGTGCCGACCACTGCCATGAAATTGAGACGCTTGCTGAACTGCGGAGAATTCATCCAGTCCCATTCGGTGAGTTTCTTTTATCTCTCGTCACCGGATCTCCTGCTGGGAATGGACTCGGATCCTGCCAAACGGAACATTTTAGGGGTCCTGGAAAAGCATCCCGCGCTGGCGCGCGACGGCATTCGGCTGCGCCAGATCGGGCAGCGGATCATCGAATGGTTTGCCGGCAAGCGCATTCATCCCGCCTGGGTGGTCCCGGGAGGCGTCAATGCTCCGCTCACTGCGGATCACCGTGAAAACATGCTGGCGTTGGTTCCCGAAGCGGTGGACATCATCCAGCGCACCCTGGCGGTGTTCAAGCAGTCCCTGGAAAATTACCGGGAAGAAATTCGCACCTTTGCCAATTTCCCAACGTATTTCATGGGATTGGTCGACGCCCAGGGCAACCTCGATCACGTGGACGGAAAACTCAGGTTCATGGATGCCAAGGGGAACATCGTTGCCGATCAGATCGATCCGGCGCGCTATCAGGAATACATCGGGGAGGCGGTCGAGGAATATTCCTATCTGAAGTCCCCCTATTACAAGCCCCTCGGCTATCCCGAAGGCATCTACCGGGTCGGGCCGGCCGCCCGCCTGAATGTGTGCAACGGCTGCGGCACGCCGCTGGCCGACCAGGAATGGGCCGAGTTCCGCAGCCTGGAGCGCGGCCCCGTTTTGAGCTCGTTTTATAATCACTACGCACGGCTCATAGAAATCCTCTATTCCATTGAGACCCTGGATCGGCTGCTGCAGGATCCGGATATCTTGAACACCCGCACCAGAGCCTTCGCCCAGCCCAATTACACCGCAGGCATCGGTGTGGTCGAGGCCCCGCGCGGGACCCTCTTCCATCACTACCAGGTGGATGACTGCGGCCTCATGACCTGGGCCAATATGATCGTCGCCACCGGCAACAACAACCTGGCCATGAATCGTGGAGTGCTGCAGGTGGCCAAACGCTTCATCGACGGCCCCAAGTTGACCGATGCGGCCGTCAACCGCATACAGGCGGTCGTCCGGGCCTTCGACCCGTGTCTCAGCTGCTCGACGCATGTGCTGGGGCAGCAGGAATTTTCCATTGCTCTGATTGGGCCCGATGGAAAGGTGCTCGACCAGGCTTAAGGAGAGCAGGGATGTTACTCACCTAACTGGTTTTCGGGCCACGCTGAATGGCTGATAGTGGACGCACATATTACTGTTTTTCCATCATTTTCATCATCTCTTTCATCATTTTTTGCAGTTCTTCCTGCGAGGGCATTTGCCCCTCGTCATAATCGCCCAATGCGGGCATCCCGCCCATTCCCAGGGCCTCCTGCATGTTCTTCGCCTTGGAATAGTCGGCAGGGATCTCGAACAGGGAATCTGCTTGCTTTCCCGTCTGAATATTTTCCAGGTAAGAAATGACCGTTCCTGCCTGTTCGGGGAGCGTGCCTTCATGGCGGATGGGATAGCCCAGTTCCCGGCTTTGCCAGAGTTTCACATGAACCGGGTCGTGATCTTTGGCGAATTGGATATCGCCCTCGAAGATATCGCACTCAAATCCTTGCAGGGTTTCCGATCCCACTTTTTTCAGGTGGTTCTTCCCGATCCATTCCTCGAAGTCGGCGGTATCGGCCAGGGGATTCCTGTCCTTGATCTCATCAAGATTTGTGACCACATATTTTTGGGTGTCGGTGAACAGTTGATAGATCAACGGCCGTTTCATAATGGAAATCATTCCCATCATTTCCGTTCGGCTGATGTTTTCGTTCCTGAAATAGATCTTTCCTTTATCCGTTCCTCCCACGGTTTGTGTGAAAAGGTCTGCGGAAAATTCTGCACAGTTCGCTCCGGTTACCAGCAACAAACTCAGTAAAGCGGCTGAAATGAGTGATCGGATCACCTTATGATTTCTCCTTTCATTCTGGTTGAACCGGCGAGGAATGTGCCGGCTTGCACGCTGGCGGCCTGCCCCTGCTCCCTCGGTGTTACTTGCCCGACTTGAGTAGCAAGTGTTCCCGTGACTGTCAAGGGAATGAGGTCGTTCCCTGCCGGATTCATGGTGAACAGCGCAAACGGGTTCGACGACGGTCACCTAAATGTGGCGAATGACTTTGAGACAGACCGGCATGAACAGGCGGTATGGCACATAGCCCCCGACTTCGTGTCTGGCTTGGAATAACGAAGGCGGCGGCTGTCAGCTTCGGTCCGCGTTCCCGGATCGAGTTCCGTTGCCGCAGGACATTTCGCACAACAAGCCCCCTTCTCCGCAGGGAGTGAATTCAAACTGCAGGATGGGATGGTCGATTCCAAAGCGCGTGAGCAGGCCTCGTCGGATTTTCCGGGAAACCGCATCGACCTCGCTCAACCGCTGGTCCGGCACCACCACATGGCAGGAAAACGCGACACTCGAAGAGCACACATTCCACGCGTGCACATAGTGAACTCCCCGAATTTCCGGCATGCGTTCAAGATATTCCTTAATTTTGGAGATATCCAGTCCGTCCGGTGTGGCGTTCATCAAAATGCGCGTGGCCTCGCGCAAAATGGTCCAACAGCTCCTCAGTATGAAGAGGGCGATGAGGACCGACAGGACCGGATCCAGCCAGTACCATGGACGATACATGAGGATGATTCCATTGAACGCCACCACAACGGAAGTGAGAAGGTCGCCCAGCATATGCAGGAAAGCGCCTCGCACATTGAGGTTGTGACGCGCGTCCCGTTGCAGCAGCCAGGCCGAGAGGCCATTGCCGATGACTCCAACGCCGGCCGCCAGAACCACAATGCTTCCGATCACCGGTGTCGGGTGGTGCAGCCGGTGGATGGCCTCGTACACAATAAAAACCGACGCACCCAGCAGTAGGGCGACGTTGATGACGGCGGCGAGGATTTCCGTGCGACGATAACCGAAAGTGTTGCTGACCGAAGCGCCCCTTCTCCCAATGCGGTTGGCAACATAGGCGATCAGGACGGCGGTGAAATCACTGAAATTGTGCGCCGCATCGGAGATCAGGGCCATGCTGTGAGCGACTATACCGCCGATGACCTGGACTATCGGAATGAGAACATTCAGAATGAGAGTCATCAGCAGGCGGGGGCCGCTGGTGTCCTCAACCTCGATCGGCTGATGCGCGCACGCTGCACCATGAGGGTGGTTATCGCCGCACTTGTTCGACTGATTTGAACAATGTTCGCTGCCGTCATGGTTCACAGCCAGGGGGCGCTCCATAAGAGCTTTCTCTCCTTTGCAACTATCCAAAATGCATCAGACGCCGTCACGGCGTTACCGATATTTCAAAACACATTATAGCCACTGCCGACCGTTTTTTCCATTCACACATCCGCTCAATGCTGCTAACCTTGAAAAGGTATGCACCAACTGATTGAAAGGATAAATTCAAAATGCCGCTGCTACAGGTTCTCCAGGAAAAATGCGAGAAGGATGGCTTTTGTGTGGAGGTTTGTCCCCTGGGCATTCTTGTTCTCGACAAGGACATCGGCCCGCAAGTTCGCCCGGGCATGACCCGGTTCTGCATCGCCTGCGGTCACTGCGTGGCGGTTTGCCCGCACGGGGCCTTGGACAATGTCCGCAACCCACTCGCCCAACAGGCACCGGTGAAGCATTTTCCGGTGATTGACAGCGGCAGCGCGCTCGACTTTTTGCGCTCGCGCCGCTCCATCCGCTGCTACAAACCGGAGCCGGTAGCGCGCGAGCTCACCCTGCAGTTGCTTGAGGCAGCTCGTTATGCTCCCTCCGGACACAACTCCCAGGGGGTCGCCTATCTCGTTGTCGAACGGCCGCAGGCGCTGCAGCGCGTGTGCGACATGGTCCTTGCGTGGATGGGCAGAGTGATAGAAACCGATCCGGAACTGGCCAACCGGCTGCACATGCCTGGAATCATCAGGGCGCATGAGCGCGGCGAGGATCGCATTTTACGCCGGGCGCCGCAGCTGCTGGTGGCGCACGCCCCCGGGCACCTTCCGGCGGCCCAGGTGACCACCTACCTGGCCCTCGAGTACGTCGAACTGTATGCCACCACCCTCGGGCTGGGGACCTGCTGGGCCGGTTTTGCCCAAGTCTGCGCTCAGCA